>Ga0208193_1000150_pt1 | contig 47906 bp, 38 predicted proteins | sample June2015DPH_17_2_FD_184716 | JGI IMG/M metagenome (GOLD analysis project Ga0208193, IMG submission 184716) | Peatland microbial communities from SPRUCE experiment site at the Marcell Experimental Forest, Minnesota, USA - June2015DPH_17_10... | ecosystem: Environmental > Terrestrial > Soil >...
CCCGAACCGACCTTCACCCCGCGCCTTAGCCTTCGCAGCCTCCTCTTCCCGATTCCGCTGCGGCGCATTCGTTTCCAGCGCCCCAAGCAACCGCGCAGAAGCCGCAGCAATCTCACTCACCGCCGCATCAAACGCCGCCTCATTCGCCTTCGAAGGCTTAGCAAACCCACTGATCTTCCGCACAAACTGCACAGACGCCGCGCGAATCTCACCCTCCGTCACCGGCGGATCAAAGTTGAACAGCATCTTGATATTCCGGCACATCGTTACGCGCTCCTTTCCCTTCCAAGCCGCTGCATCCGGTAAAACGCCGTCAGCAGCGTCACCGTCCCGCAGCTCAGCAGGCTCGCCGTCATCCCCAGAATCAGCGACCAGTCATGCTCGAAAACCCCATGCACAATCCCAATCACCTGCAGCACGCTGAAGCCGCCAAACGTAATCAGTGACACGCCCTCATCCGTCTTCTTGCGCCACACCGCAATCACCTGCGGCACAAACAGCAGCGCATTGCACACCAGCCCCAGCCCAAAAATCACCGCCACAATCTCTCGCACTCTTGCCCCCATCGTCCACTTGTCGCTTTCCCAACTTTCCACTGTCCGTCGTCCACTGTCCACTGCTTTTCATCCGTTCCATCTCGCCATTCCCACCCAATCCCCGTCGGAATTCCCACAATTAGAACCAACTTTTCAGAATGTGGAACGCATCCATGTACTGGTGCGGCGCATGACTGATTCCGCGGTGCTTTCATTGGCGATAGTCGCAATGCTGTCCGCCGCTCCCGCATTCCACGCGCAAGCCCCTGCCACACAGGAATCGCAGCCCGGTGCCCCAGGGAAAAAAGACGCCGCCGCGCAGCCCGCTGTGCCAGTGCCACCGGGCGGCCCTGTGCCGGCAAAGGGGATCAAACCCGCTCCCCCCACCCCCATTGCCGAGCAAAAAGACACTCTGAACGAAACCGGCAACTGGAACCCCCAGTGGGACGTCCTCATTGAAGAAAACCTTCCCCCGGAGATGCTCTCCCCCGGCATGGGCAAAGCCGTAGGAGCCTATTGCCCACGTTTCTCCTCGCTGCCAGATGTCGACAAGCGCGCCTTCTGGGCATATCTCTTCCAGGCCCTCTCCGGCGCAGAAGCCGGCCTCAAGCCCACCACCAACGTTAGCCATTCCGATCCTGCTGTAGCAGTCCCCGATAAGGTCAGCCACCGCATGGTCCGCAGTGAAGGTCTCCTTCAACTCACCTACGAAGACTCCGAGCGCTATGGCTGCGATTTCGACTGGAATCACGACAAGTCCCTCGCCACGCGCGACGCAGGCAAGACCATTCTGCAGCCCAAAAATAATCTTCTCTGCGGCATTCGGATCATGAAAAACCAGCTCGTCGATCTCCGCGAGCCCCTGCTCACTCCCAGGAGCTACTGGTCCACCCTGCGTCCAGACACCCTTAGTTACCGCGTCTTCGTAAAGCAGATGACCAACGCCCCGGTCGCCTGCGGAACAAAAGTGCCGCGAAGCCCACACCGCGTGAAGGAAAACCTGCACGCTGCCTCCCAGTAGCGCACGCCGCCTACCAGATCCTCCTTCAGCTCCAGACCAGCTCGCCGCTCAGCTTGTTTCCCGTCGCTCTCCGCCGCCCAAGGCGATTAAAGTATTCACAATGAGTTCCGTTTACTTCGATCAAGTCTCAGAAGCCGCAGCCTATCTGCAATCCAAACTAGGCGCGCTCACACCGCAAATAGCCATCGTCCTGGGCTCCGGCCTCGGCGCTGTCGCAGACGCCGTAGAGAACCCCGTCTACATCCCTTACGGCGAAATCCCACACTTTCCGCAGTCCACAGTCGAAGGCCATTCCGGCCGCATCGTCGCCGGCACGCTAAGCGAAGCGCCAGTAATCGTCATGCAGGGCCGCGTCCATTTTTACGAGGGCTACACACCGCTCCAGGTTACCTTCCCCATGCGCGTCCTCGGCCTCGCCGGCATCCGTACAGTCGTGCTCACCAACGCTGCAGGCGGCATCGCACCCGGCCTCAGCATCGGCCAGCTCGTTGCGCTTTCAGATCACATCAACGCCCTCGGTTTCAACCCGCTCACCGGCCCCAACGAACCGCGCTTCGCCATCGCGCCGGGCGCAGGCCTGCGCTTCTTTGACATGACCGAAGCCTACTCCAAACCACTCCGCTCGCTAGCGCAACAAGCCGCCCAGCAGGAAGGCTGGACCCTCGACGAAGGCATCTACCTCGCCACACCCGGCCCCAGCTTTGAAACGCCAGCGGAAATCCGCGCCTTCCGCACCCTCGGCGCCACTCTTGTCGGCATGTCCACCGTGCCGGAAACCATCGTCGCCCGCCACATGGGCATTCAAGTCCTCGGCATCTCCTGCGTCACCAACCTCGCCGCAGGCCTCGGCGCAGCTCAACTCAGTCATGAAGAAGTCTTCGAAGCCGGCCGCCGCGTGGAACACCGCCTCGCCGGCCTTCTCAAGCGCCTCGTCCCAAACATCGCAAGAGGAATCTCCACCCAACAGTGAGCCAGCCCGCCCCTCAATCCGGAAAGCCCATCGTTCTCGGCATCGCCGGCTTCTCCGGCTCCGGCAAAACCACCCTCGCCCGCGAGCTGGCCCGAGCCTTCAACGGCATCCATTTCCCGCTCGACAATTACTACCTCGATCTTGCCCATCTGCCTCCCGCCGAGCGTGCCCATCAGAACTTCGATGACCCCGCACTCATTGAAAGCCCTCTACTCGCCGCGCATGTAGCCGCACTCGCCCGCGGAGAAGCCATCGAGCGCCCACTCTACGACTTTCCCACGCACACCCGCATCCTCGACCGCACAGAAACCATCCACCCCGCGCCGTTGGTCGTCGTGGAAGGCCTCTTCGCCCTCGTCTACCCGGATCTGCTTCCGCTCTACCACCTGCGCGTCTACGTGGAAACCGCCGAGAATCTCTGCTTCGAGCGCCGCCTACGCCGCGACATCCTGGAGCGCGGCCGCACCGAGGAGTCCGTTCGCCGCCAATACGCAGACACCGTCCATCCCGCAGCTCTCGCCTGGGTCAGGCCCTCCGCCGTTCATGCCGATCTCACTCTGGATGGAGCCGAGAACCTCGACTTCAAAGTAGAAGAGGTCGTTGCCTGGCTGCGTCAGCGGGGACTCTTCACCTTTTCGGACTGAACCTCGCACCATAGTGGTATTCCCATCTTGATTCCAGTCATAAAAGATTTATTCATCCGTGAGGCGTAATTCATCCGAAAATCACTACGTTCTACATAGCGATGCGCATATTCCGACCCAATTGGACCGCCATCAGGGCACAAGCCGACCAGCTTCTGCTGCGGGGAATCACCCCGCGGCGGCTCGCCCTCACGCTTGCATTGGGTTTTGCGCTGGGTTGCATTCCCGTCATTGGCATTCCCACGGCACTGTGCGCCATGATCGCGCTGCTCTTCCGGCTCAACCTGCCCGCCATGCAAGCGGCCAATTACATCGCCATGCCCTTTCAGTTGGCGCTCATTGTGCCTCTGGCCCGGCTCGGCGTCTGGATTAGCGTCGGGATCGCTCCATTCGCAGCAGGCAGCGCAATCGACCTGCATGTGCTGACGCACTCACCGCTGGAGCTTATCCGCCATTCCTCCGGTCAGTTGCTCAGGCAGCTAGGCCTTCTTGCCGGTGAAGCGCTCCTGGCCTGGCTACTCGTCGCCATTCCCGTCGTTCTGCTGCTCACCGTAGCGCTTACCAGCGTACTGCGGCGGGTTCCAGCGCTGTCCTCAGTGCAGGTTACTGAATCATCGGCAGGTTAATAGGACCACAGCATCCAACGCAAAAACCTGTTTCCCGTGAGTAATTGAAAAGACTTTGCCATTTTCCGCAGGTTTGTCAATAATTCGGAGTCGAAACCGGCTGTGCGCTGTCCACCCATGCCGTGTAGATCATATCCCGCAGCATGCTTGCTCCCGCCGCCAGGCGCTCGGCGGTAAAATCGCGCGATTCCGCGCTGCCACCTCCGGTAAATCCACCCGCCTTCTCCAACTGGTACACTTTCTCCACGTATGTCGCCGTGTGGCGGATATATGCCACATACTGGTCGAAAATATCGCCCTCAATCACATGCGGCGCCGTCATTTTGGTGTGCGCTCCGGCGTCCAGCGTCTGCAGGTTGTCGCGAACAAACAGCGTCTCAAACTGCGCATGAATCTTGTGGTCTGTCGTATAGCCGTTGGGGTTAGGCCCAGTCCAGCCGTTGTACTGGATTGTCGTATGCAGCGGTTGTGAGGCATCGCCCACATAGTGTCCCAGCCATCCGGCATAAAACAGGACTGACTGCTCCACCTCGCGCGTGGGCTTGTGATCTGCCGAAAGCTGGCGATACGTTCGCAGCGCGGCCTTTAACCTCTCCCACACTTCCGTCGCCTCCCACGGCTGCAGGCCAATCCTGCTCGGATTCTGTCCGGCGGCATACACCTTGGCCAGAAAGTCGAAGCGCCGATGCGGCAGCGGACCGAGCGCATCGGCAGGCTCCAGGTCGATAAAGTGCTCCGGCGCCTGCGCGCTGTTCAGCTCCGGCTCAGCAGGCGAGCGCCACCGATCCGGCTCCGGTCCCAGGTATTCAATTAGTGCCACAGCATCCTTCGAGCGCAAAAACTCCGGAACGTCCGAGGGCAGGGAAGAAGCAGCCAGCCGGTTCACCATGCGATGGCCTTCATCGCCCCATGCATGGGCGGCAGGCGGCGCAACAAGGGCAACGGTGAACGCAGCAAGCGCAGGAAGGGCAACGAAAGAGGCGGAGCGGAATGCCAGCATGGAGAAAGTATACGAGGCGGCTCGAAGAGTTTTTGAAAAATTGGTTGCATCGCGCCGTCTGGGCCATGCGAGTCGGGCGCGCAATTGAAAGAGGGCCGCTCCAGTTTTGTGGGCTGGTTTAGCCCTCTGGATTATCACGCGTGCATGGGTAAGTTGAGCCGATATGGCGCAATGATTTTCGCGATTCCAGGCCTTGCGCCGCTCGGTTCTCTCACGAAACTCCTCGTGCGGCTGGCAAAAATTCGGCCCCGGTGACCTGCCAGCCGGCAGCCAGCCAGATGCTTTCAAACCAAAGTAACATTGAAATTTCCACAATAAAAATTCCATAGGCGGCCATTCGGAGGCGCTTTATGGGATAAATTCAGTTTAATGAAGTTAAATTTTGATAATATCAATGCAATCTTGCACTTTCGAGCTACCAATTCCAAAGTGGGCAAGACAGACATTGCCAGTTGTATTTCGGAAGAGCTAGTATTCGCATAGTTTCTACCGGGATTTCTGGAATCTTCTAGCAGGACCCGGCGTGTGCGCTGTATGCAGCTTGTTCCCACAGTTTTATTCCCACAGTTTCAGATCTAGCGCGGCGCAGTCCGCTGGCCGCGGGGAGTGTTTCCTATATGGCATGGTATGCCTACTGCATAGGTGAGAAGCAAGCATTTCCAGAGTTGGTCAGGCATCGCAAACCAGTTCCCCTTGAGCAAGTTCACGGGGTTAGCGGCAATCAGGTTTTCCTTTACCCGGCAAGTGACCTCGCAATCGTTGTCAGCGAGCACAATCCGGCTGAAAGCTTCAACCAGCGATCGGGAATCGATCATGCAAGAGTGATCGCAGACTGCTTTCAGCATTCCACCATTCTTCCTTTCCGGTTTGGTACCGTTTTTGATACCGACGATCTCCTTCGCAAATCCATCCGCTCCAATCAACGCCAGTTTCAGACGAATATCGATAAGCTTCGCGGCAAAACCGAGATGCACATCAAGATCCTCGTTGACGACTGCTGTGCCGGAGCCCTCATCGGCAACCTTCCCACCGAGGGCGTCGGTCGCGAATACCTTTCCAACCTCCGCGAAAATGCCGCCCGTCAGCGCGAGCGTCAGACCCGCGGCCGAGCCGTCAGCTTCCAGATGCGTCGTCTCTTCAATCCGCTCGATGAAGAGGTCACCTGCCGCCTCACGGAAAACGGCAAAATGATCCTCGACATCTCGCACCTGATTGAGCGCAAGTTCGTCGAGCGCTACCAGAACAAGTTCGCAACCACCGCCGCGACCATGAAGGAGTGCCAGATGCAGATCTCCGGTCCGTGGCCTCCGTATCACTTCGTTCACCGGCTCACGCGCGCCAATCACGCGCCCGTGCATGCGCCTGCAGCCGCAGCCCTGCCCGCCATAAAGACTGCCGAGCCCATTCCCGCAATGGCCTGACGCAATCTCTCCGCAACCAACAACGGCCGCGACAATGTCGCGGCCGTTCCCATTACAACCCGAATCTCAAGCCACCTGACACACTGCCCGCTTTCCCCGCAGCCTGGCCATCAGCTTCTTCGGCCAGTCGCGATCCATGCAGGGCCGCTCAATCAGCACAAAATAGATAGTTCCAACCAGCAGGATCGCCGGTATGCAGACCAGATCCGTCACCGCCAGGTACCCCCATGCCGGCACACGGCGTTCCAGGTGCATGCGATGCAGGAGGTCTTTCATCACCGTAAAAACAATGGGATGTGTCAGATAAAGGCTGTAGCACATGCCGCCGATAATTGGCACAGCCGGAAAGCGGAAGAAGGCCGGGAACAGCTTTCCTTTGAAGGCGCCGGTATAAGCCACCAGCGACAACGGAGCAATCCACACATGAGCCGGAGATGGCGGGAGCAGAAAGATGCCCAGCCACGCCAGCACGGAGGCAACGTCCCATCCCCAGCTCTCAGGGATGCTCTTCCAGTCCGTTGCGTAAATATCTGCAAGCAAAAATCCGGCCAGAAAGAACTGCGCCCAATCCAGAATGGTGAGCCCAACGCGCGAATAAACTCCAGGCACGGCCCCCGGAATCCACGCAAGTTGCGCATAGCCCATCGCAATGATCGCAATCAATAGCAACAGGCGGCGCATCCACGCCGGGCGCAGCAGGAAAATCATCGCCAGCAGCGGAGCCAGGCAGTAGAACTGTACCTCAATCTCCAGAGACCAGGTCACAAAATGAATGACGCTCGCGTAGCCGTACCACAGGCTATGCACGTACAGGATGTTTGCCAGCAGATGCGTTGCAATATAGCCCAGCGCATGCGTTGCCGCAAGCAGACCGGCTGCGCGAATGCAGAGAATCAGAATGTACGGAGGCTCAAGGCGCGTCAGGCGGCGCAGAAAATAGGCTCCAATGCGTACTTGTTTCCCGCCCGCCAGATATTGCTTCGCAAAGGGAAGCCCAAGAATGAATCCGCTGATAATAAAAAACAGCTCGACTCCACGGCGCAGGTGCTCAATCCAGAAAGGCATTCCGCCCAGCACAACACGAACATCTGTCTGGACGTATGTGTGATAAATCACCACTGAAGCGATGGCCACAAAACGCAGCCCATCGATCTCCGGGATATAGCTGCCTCCGCTGGTAATGCGCCTCAGCGATAGATTCATCTACGGCACCCTCTCTTCTTGCTCAGTATGTATGATTGCCGCTACAGGGCAGAGTGATTTTAATTTACAGTCTCGTGTTTGCCGCTGCGTGACAGCACAAACGAACTCCGCCGGTCCTTCGACGCGCGATCGATCTGTTTCCAGAAGCCCACAAAATAATCAATCGCTGAAATCGTCGAGACGCCCACGGTAAAGTACATGCCGGTAATCGCCGTCCACTTCACCGGAAGAACAATCAGCCCAAGCTTCCACTCAAACCATCGATGCGAGAGAATCGCCGCCACCACTGAGACAATCTGAAGCACTGTTTTCAGCTTGCCCAGGTCGCTTGCCTGGATCGTAAATCCCTCAGACGCCGCAATCGACCTCAGCCCCGAGATCAGGAACTCGCGACCGATAATCACCACCGCAATCCAGACCTTCACCACCTGCGGCGTATAGGCCACCAGCGCAATCAGCGCCGCCGTCACCATGACCTTGTCCGCCAGAGGATCCAGCAGCATCCCCAGCGTCGTAATCTGCCCGCGCTTCCGCGCCAGGTAGCCGTCCACTCCATCGGTAATTGAAGCAAGAATGAACAGCACCGCGGCGGAAGCCTCTTGCAAGCCCTCCGGTCCCTGCCACGGAAACTTGCTCGAAAGAATCCACAGCAGCAGCGGGATCATGACAATCCGGCTCATCGTGATGGAATTGGGCAAGTTCATGCTAAACCTATTGTTTCCATGATAACTTCTGTCCAGCATCCGCGCTTCGGACCAAATTGCGGAAAATTTGCGGAACAAATTACCATAGACGGCGTGGCAGACAGGACTCCAACCATGCCCACGGCGCCTTCGACTTTTACTATTTCCGTGTTCACCCGCCACTCCGCTAAGTGTCTCCACAAGAATAACCCTCAGTGGCGGAAGTGCAAATGTCGGAAGTCTCTTTACCTGTACGAAAACGGAAGAAAAGAAGACTATCGCCAAGCGTTTCAAGACACTCAAAGGGCTGACTCCCTACCAGTTCATCTGTGCCGCTTGGCAGAAAGCCCCCCACAGGTTTACCCTCCACCTCATCCACCACTCCCTGGGACTAAACACCAGGCGTCGAACGCTCGCGTTATCGCAGATTCAAGCTCTATCGACCGATACAACGCCCGCTCGAAACCTCGACTGGAGTTCGCGCGTTTTTGCTGCAACCGGAGGTACAGTCGTTCCCATGGCTTCGCTTTGCCGGGCCATCCTCTGTCGTCGAAGGTCATTGCACGCCAAAGCATTGCTAAAATTATGCATAGATATGAACGCTCTTGACGAGAACCAAGACGGCCCACCGGGGCAGCCTGAGATTCAGGACGCAACTGAAGTAGTTAAGAATGTCGGCTCCAAGGCAACCTTCACCCGTAACTCGATCATCAGCATGCTTCGCCTTTTCGTAACCGCAGGAATCGCTCTGGTCCTGCCAGGTTACCTGACGCACAAAATGCCTATCAAGACTTACGCGGCATGGGTGTTAATCCTACAGGTAAGCTCTTATGTAAGCTATCTTGATTTTGGTATTCAGACAGCCATTTCCAAGTTTGTAGCCGAATACCGAGTTAAGCAGGACGCTGCCGGCTTAAACATGCGTGCCAGTGCGGGATTACTCCTCATGCTGCTTGCCGGCGCGCTGGGTATAGTCCTGACATTGATCTTAGCCTGGTGCGCACCTCAGTTGTTTCACGACATCCCCTCCGACCTTTATGGAGATATACGAGTCAGTATTATCCTCGTGGGCATTTCCCTATCGCTCGGACTTGTCTTTTCCATTTTCTCTTCTATTTTCTTAGGGCTTCAGCGATTCACAGTACCAATGATCATCGGTATCGTGAATCGCTTTTTGTTTACGGGGATGGTGCTCGGCGCTGCTGCATATCATTTGAGCCTCGCGACGATGGGCGCATTGGTAGCTTTTACCAATGTGTTTACGGGACTGTTGCAGTTTGAAGCATGGCGGCGGTGGGGAAGAAGCGTCCGTTTAAGTCTGGCCTCCATTGATCGCAGTGTTGTGCGGAAGATGTTCGTCTATTGTTCTTCGCTCGCTATATGGAATGGAGCGATGTTGTTCATCAGTGGGCTGGATTTAACCATCGTAGGGAGATATGACTTTGGCCAGACTGCCTTCTATTCCGTCGCCGCCCTTCCAATGACTTTCGGCATTTCGATCATGGGAGCTGCACTTGCTCCACTGATGCCCACCACTTCCGCATTGAGCGTACTCCGTACACCGGAACAGATGGGCATGCTCCTGGCGAAGGTAACGCGCTATGCTTCAATTCTACTGATCGTATCCAGCATTCCACTGCTCGTTGGAGGTTACTGGATGTTACGGATATGGGTCGGGCCAACGTATGCGACGAATGCGATTGGCTATTTACGTATTCTTGTCATAGCAAATGTTTTGCGCAATATGTGTATGCCATACGCGAGCATGCTGGTCGCGACAGACAATCAGAAAGTTGGAATCTTTTGTGCGATCGCTGAAGCCGTCGTTAATCTCACCTCAAGCATATATTTGGGCCGCCGTTTCGGTGCAATTGGAGTTGCATACGGCACACTCATCGGATCGTTCGTGAGTGTGGGCGTGCATTTTGTGTTCAATATGCACTTCACATATTCCCAGTTTTCCATTTCGCGTACGCGCCTTTTCTTGAACGGCCTTGCTCGTCCCTTTCTCATTGCGCTCCCGTCTCTCCTGCTGTTCCGTCTTTGGTGGCTTACAACACCGCCTGCGCTGACTCTTCCCATGTGGACCGCGCTGGTCTTGAGTACCTTGCTGATCGCATGGTTTATAGCGCTCGATAGCGGAGAGCGAACTTCGCTCGTACACATGGCCGGGACCCGGCTCATGCTTCGAACAAGGTAAAATAGTCTTCGGTTTAGGCCATCCACCTGGAATGGAAAAGAGGGTTTTGTGAAGGGCAAGTTTGAATATGCTTACTGGCAATCGGTTTTCAAAGGTCTTACCAAGCCCAAGGTGCCGGTTACACCTTACATTCCCCAGCGTCGCCAGCCTCCTTCGCGTTCCCTGGAAGTCGTATCTGCCTGGGAGGGAATCCAGAATATTCTCGCCGATCTCATTCAGCGATTCGACATCGACACAAATCGCTGTCTTGAGTTCGGCGTTGAGTACGGCTTCTCGACTGTAGCCCTGTCTTCCTTTTTCAACGCAGTAACCGGTGTGGACACCTTTCAAGGAGATCGCCACACCACCAACAAAAGCGACATATACAGTGAGACATCGGAAAGACTGTCGTGCTTCGCCAACATTAACCTCATCTGCAGCGACTACCGCGACTTTATTCAGCAGGACCATGGATCCTATGGCTTGATCCATGTCGATATCATCCACACTTTTGCGGATACCTTTGCGTGCGGCCTATGGAGTGCCAACCACTCTCAATGCACCATCTTTCATGACACGGAGTCTTTTCCTCAGGTCAAACAGGCTGTGACCGAGATAGCGCGGGCAACCGGCAAGAAGTTTTATAACTTCAATGAAAGCTCTGGCTTGGGCATTCTTGTGTGATGGTCAGCCCACCCATATCTTCATCATGGCAATTAAAACGGCTATTCCCTTCACCGCTTTGTATTGGATATGAGGCATCTCCTCCCTTTCTCTATGGAGTGAGAGATGCTGGTCCTGGTCAGAGTCTCAAGACATGATCAACTTCAAAACGAATACTTCGCCGCGAGCTGCATAAGCCGGGGTGCCTGAGCGCTTTCGATTTTGCCGAAGGCCGCGTCGCTCCTCTGGCCATCGATAGCACTTGGACCATAGAACTGGGCATGGTTGAGTGTGTTGAAGGTTTCCAGGCGCAGTTCTACATTCGTCCGCTCAGTGATGCGGAGATCCTTTTTAAGCGTTGTATCGAAGTCTTCGATCCCCGGCCCATAGAACTCGCGCCGCCGAGCGCTGCCTGACTGTCCAAGATTTTCTTCCGGAAAGAGCGCCGTATGAAACGCCGGCTTGCCGTTACGTCCGTTCGTGTTGATGTGGAGAGGTCCGGGCAGATGCTGCGGGGTGTCCAGCAGGTAATTGTTGGCGCCATTGCCGAGAGTACCCAGCAGCGAATTGTCTGAGTTATCAAATAACGTGACGGGAAGACCGGTCGTGAACCGCGCCGTTCCAGACAAACTCCATCCTTCTGTCAACCGGCTATGACGACGCGTTGCCCAGGCTACAGGCATTTGCCAGGTGTAGTTGCCAACCACCGAATGCTTCATGTCCCATGCGGAGATTGCCCGCGAGTGTCTTGGATCAAGAGGATCGAGCTGTTCGCCGATGTTCGATCCCTGATCGATTGACTTGGCGTAAGAATAACTCAGCGAAGCCTGTGATTCACTCCGCTGGTAACGCAAGGTGGATTGCAAGGTGTTGTAATTGGAGTTGCCGATGGAGGCATCTTCTGTATTTTCCTGATAGAGCTCACAGCCATTGACATACGAGGAGCAAAGAGCAGGTGGATTGGTTACATCGACGCCGGTGGTTCTCCGCTCCTGGCCGGATCGCGTTCCCTGGTAGGTTGCGCCGGAAGCCGTGGTAAACGTACCATCTTCGGCAAACGGCCCGCAGCCTGGAAGACTGAGGCACAGAGCTTGATTGCCTGGGTTTACCGACGCTAGTTCCATAATGTGATGGCCTTGATTGCCGACATAGCTCACGGTAAGCAGTAACCCTGTTCTCAACTGGCGCTGAATCGACAGCATGTAGTTGCTGATATACGGTACTGAATTCTTGTAATAGAAGAATGGATCGGCCGAGACCGGCGTCACTGCCGTCCAGTTGAACCCGGAATACGGATGGCTCTGTGAGATGCCATGCGGCGGCAGCGCGAGTGGATACGGATCCGGTTCAACTCCGCCGTCTGATACGTTGACAAAAGGTTGCGAGAGAAGCGGCGGTTGAGAGCTTAAATAGTTGTAACCAAATGGCGGCACGGCATACATGATGCCCGTATTGAGACCAGGAAACGACGTGTAGAAGAGGCCGTAGCTGGCGCGGATGCTCGTCGTGCCCGAAGCGCCCAGCAGCTTTCCACGAATGCCTTTGTCGAAATTCGGCGAATACGCTAAGCCGATTCTCGGCGCTACGCTGCCGTATTTGGTGGGGGAGATTGTAGACGGAATGCCTGGGTCTCCCGGTACCAGCATGCCCGGAACAGCGTTTGGATATAGCTCGGATTGGCGACCGGCGACGTAGGTCTGAATGGAATCGTACTTTTCCGACCACGGTTCGATGATGTCCCAGCGCACACTAAGGTTGATCGTCAGGTCGGGACGCGCGCGCCAGCTATCCTGGCCATACGCCCCTAAATAGTGATTCCGCAGATAAAAGGGCGGTCCGTCAGACTGAGTGTAATTGCTCGTCACTCCGAGCAGGAAGTCGGCGAATGGAATACCGGTTTCCGTACCATCGATATTGAAAGTTCCGTTGAACGTGCCGTTAGGGTGCTCGTTGACCTGGTCCATGTGAAACTGCACGCCGAACTTCAACGAATGCGCACCGATCACGCGGGTCAATCCGTCGCTGAGGTAGTACGTATTGTTGTTCTGAATCACGTTCGTGATCGGTACCCCCATCGCAAACTGAGGGAAGGTGATGTTCATTACGCCTTCATATTGGGGCGCCTGAATATAAATGCCGGTATTGCCTCCTGCCGTGATTCCCTGCGCGGACAAAGGCACACCAAGGCCGCCTTTTGGTTGACCGACGATGTTGGCGTTGCGCAGGACTCCGAGATGGAACTCGTTAACCGTCTTGGAGCCGAGCGTAGTCGTGATTCCTAAAGAGGCAAGCTGAGCACGTCCACTGAAGATCGCATCGAAGCCGGGGATGCTTGCGCCGGCCACGCTGCCTGGGTAGGGATTATCGAGATTGTATTGATCAAAGAAGTAATAGCCGGAAACCTGGCCGATATGTGTATTGCTGTCGGCCCGGACGGAAAACTTATTGTCGGTGACCAGCTGATTGTAAGCCGATGTGGTGAATTCGTTGAGTCCGCTATTGGGTTGAGGAACATATCCAATCAGCTTCTGATAGGGCGCAGAAAATGCCGCTCCCGGAATCACCCCGCCAGGGAAAACGTCTGTGTACTTCTCGCCTGCGGTCACGGGAGTGCCAAGGGCCTGCGTGAGCAGGGAAGCAATATAGGGACCGCTCACTGCATACGGTGTACTGGCTGAAGCGTCCGCTGCGGCGAACTCGCCTGAAAAATCACCGCTCCGCTCTGCGAATGAGGGAACGGTTATATTTCCTGTTGAAACGCCTTGGGTGGTGTGCGTCCCCTGGTAGTCGCCAAAGAAAAAGACCTTGTGGTGCTTGATAGGTCCCCCAACGGTACTGCCGAACTGGTTCTGGCGAAAGACCGCTCTCACTGGATCGAAATAACCGCGCGAATCGAGCGAAGTGTTTCGCAGAAACTCGAATGCCGAGCCATGAACCTGGTCTGTGCCCGCCTTGCTTACCACGGTGATCATGCCGCCGTTGTAGTTGCCATACTCTGGATCGAAGTTATTCGTCAGCACACGAAACTCATCGATCGAATCAAGGTCGGGAACGACCGCTGTGCCGCCGTTCATGTGCTCGCGAACATCGATTCCATTCACCATCCACCCATTCGATGATTCTCGCTGGCCGCTGATCGACAGATTGCCGGCATTCTGATCGCCGGATGGCTCAATGCCGCCTGTCACGCCGGCCATGATGACTGAACTCGGAAGCAGCGTCGATATTGGCGTGACGCCCGGCTGAATCGCCAGCAGATCCGTGTAAGCACGCCCGTTCAGCGGGAGGGCGGTCAATTGCGTGCCGGTCACCACGTCGCCAAGATGTGTCGAGACTGTATCGATCTGAACCTCAGCCTCGCTGCTGACCTGGATCGATTCAGCGTTGCCGCCAACCTGCATCATGAAATCGACTTTCAGCGCTGAGTCGGTGTCGATCGCCAGCCCGGTCTTCTTCTGCGTCCTGAAGCCGGTGGCAGTTACGGTCATTTCATAATGGCCCACTGGGAGATTGGGAAAGGTGAAGAGGCCTGCACCGTCTGACTTAACGTGATACTTCGTCTGCTGCGCTATGTTCACGAGCTCCAGTGCGGCGTTGGGAATGACCGCGCCCGACTGATCGGCCACTATGCCCGTGATGCTTCCCCCGATCGCTGCATACATCGGTGTCAATGCAAGCAGGAGGTATCCAAAGAAAAGAAAAGACAAACGGCCCTTTCGGGCCACGGAGAGAATAGAGTCCAGCCTCGGACGGAGCAAACGCACCTCGCGGGGCGGGAAAGAAGGTGCGAGGGCTCAAAGATTCATGAGCAATCGTCCCCGTTTCCACGCGGAGAAGAATCACAAAACACTATTTCAGGTAGGTTTCCTGACTCTCAGGCGAAGTCGCAGTGTGAGCGGCTTCAGAGCTTCCGCCTTCCCCGGCTCGCGCCGAGTGGCTCGTTGGAAGATCGATTGTCCTGATTACAGTGGCGGGACCGCGCCGGACTCTCACCGGCTTCCCTGTTACGCCCTTGCGGGCTCCTGAAACATCTGACTGAACGATAACACATTGAACAACGACAGAAACGCCTGGTGGCTCAGTTTGAATTGTTTTGTAACAGGGCACGACTTGAGTCGTGCCAAAAAAAGCTGCAAAACTTCCGGACTTTAGCCCCTGCGGGATGTTTTTGCAGCGTCTGACGAATCGACTTCGGCTTGCTTTGTAACAGGGCACGACTTGAGTCGTGCCGAAAATCCGGCTGATAGAGAGTCTTTGGGCTTTAGCCCCTGATGGATGTTTTCAAACTGAGCCACTACCCAGAAACGCCTGGTGTTCCCGAGACGCAGAATCCCTTCCCTGGATGTCCGAAGCGATGGATCTCAAGAAGGAGAAAAATTTCTTTGAGACACGCGTTATCGAGTATCAGAACGGTGGCTCTTTGTCCTGGATGTTTAGTCCCAGAGTGTGGTGGAGTAATCTATTCGGACTTGCCATCGCCGGAGGTTTTGTGGGACAGGTGCTTCACCGGAGCGCCCGAACGACAGCGGCAGTACGTCGAGAGTAGTGGCAATTATTTGCCCGATAGCCGATCGAGATCGAGGTTCAACAAAAGCACATTCACGCGTGGTTCGCCAAGCAGGCCAAACTGCCGCCCAGTGATATGCTGCGCAATCAGTGTACGAATCTGCTCTACATTTAGCCCGCGCGCCTTGGCCACACGTACCGCCTGAAAATACGCCGCATCCGGTGTAATGTCGGGATCGAGCCCCGATCCCGACATCGTCACCAGATCAATCGGCACCGGCTTGCCGCCGGATTCCTTGCTCAGCTTGTCAATATCGCCTTGAATCCGCTGCACCAGCTTCGCATTCGACTGCGCCAGGTTCGATCCGCCGGAAGCAGTTGCGTCATATCCATTGCCCGCCGCTGAAGGCCGCGGATGAAAGTAATTGTCAGAGGTAAAGCTCTGCGCCAGTAACTCCGATCCCACAACCTGGCCGTTCTTCAGAATCAGGCTTCCTTCCGCCTGGTGCTGAAACAGAACATGGGCAACCAGGGTAATCGCCAGCGGATAGCCCAGCCCAAACAGCACCGTCACAATCAGCGTGAACCGAACCGCCGTTAACCATACCGAATGCGTCTGTATCTCCGTACCGGCTGTGGTCGCATCTGAAGGTGTTTCAGGCAATGTGGAAGCAGTATGCACAGTCATTCTCCTTGGTTAGGCCAGGTGCAAAAACGCAAGCGCCATGTCAATCGCCTTGATCCCGATGAACGGCACAATTACGCCGCCCACGCCATAAATCAGCAGATTTCGCCGTAGCAGCACATCCGCGGGCTTCGGCTGATACTTCACGCCCTTCAACGCCAGCGGAATCAGCGCAATGATGATAATCGCGTTGAAGATGACCGCTGAAAGAATCGCCGAATGCGGCGAGCGCAGGTCCATGATGTTCAGCGCATTCAGCACAGGAAACACGCCTGCGAACATCGCCGGAATAATTGCAAAATACTTTGCGACATCGTTCGCGATCGAGAACGTTGTCAACGCGCCCCGCGTCATCAGCAGTTGCTTGCCAATCTCCACAATCTCGATCAACTTTGTCGGGTTCGAATCGAGATCCACCATATTGCCGGCCTCTTTGGCCGCCTGTGTGCCGGAGTTCATCGCCACGCCTACATCTGCCTGCGCCAGCGCCGGCGCGTCGTTCGTGCCGTCACCTGTCATCGCCACCAGCTTGCCGCGCGCCTGCTCACGCTTGATCAGGTCCATCTTGTCCTTTGGCTTCGCCTCGGCAAGAAAGTCGTCCACACCCGCTTCGCGCGCAATTACAGCGGCTGTCAGCGGATTGTCGCCCGTGATCATGATGGTGCGAATTCCCATCGCGCGCAGCCGCGCCAGCCGCTCCTTCAAGCCGCCTTTCACAATGTCTTTCAGATAAATCACGCCCAGCGCCGTTGCATTTTCAGACACTACCAGTGGCGTTCCGCCCGCGCGTGCAATCTCTTCCACGCTCTCCCGCACCTTCTGCGGCAGGGAAGACCCCTGCTCTTCCAGAAAGCGCGTAATCGCATCGACACTTCCTTTGCGAATCCGTGTTCCCGGAATATTCACGCCGCTCATCCGTGTCTGTGCCGTAAATGGCACAAACTCCGCATGGATGCTTCCCAGATCGCGGCCGCGCAGATTGTACTGTGTCTTTGCCAGTACCACAATTGACCGGCCCTCCGGCGTCTCGTCGGAAAGGGAGGCAAGCTGTGCGGCATCCGCCAGCCGCTCCGCGCTCACGCTCGGCGCGGGAATGAACTCCACCGCCTGTCGATTGCCCAGCGTTATCGTGCCCGTTTTATCCAGCAGCAGCGTGTTCACGTCTCCTGCCGCTTCTACCGCGCGTCCGCTCATCGCCAGCACGTTGTACTGCACCAGCCGGTCCATGCCCGCTATGCCGATTGCTGAAAGCAGGCCGCCGATCGTCGTCGGAATCAGGCACACCAGCAGTGACACCAGAACAAAGACGGTCTGCGGTGCCTTCGAGTACATCGCAAATGGCTGCAGTGTCACCACCGCCAGAAGAAACACAATCGTCAGCCCGCTCAGCAGAATGCTCAGCGCGATCTCATTCGGCGTCTTCTGCCGTGACGCGCCTTCCACCAACGCAATCATGCGATCCAGAAAGGTCTCGCCCGGATTCGATGTGATCTTCACCCTGATCCAGTCGGAAAGCACTTTCGTGCCTCCCGTCACCGCCGAGCGGTCCCCGCCTGCTTCACGGATCACCGGCGCGGACTCGCCCGTAATCGCCGACTCGTCCACGCTTGCTACGCCTTCAATTACTTCGCCGTCGCCCGCAATGTACTGCCCCGCTGGGATGTAAATCACGTTTCCAGCACGCAGTGCGCTGCTCGGCACCTCTTCCAGCTCGCCGCTCGCCGCATAGCGCTGCGCAATTGTCTCTCCGCGCGCCTTTCGCAGCGTATCGGCCTGCGCCTTGCCGCGCCCTTCAGCCATCGCCTCGGCAAAATTAGCAAACAGCACCGTGAACCATAGCCACAGCGTGATTTGCAGATTGAACCCGAACCCAGGCCGATGATGTACCGTGTTGTCGATCAGCAGCAGCGTCGTCAGCACACTGCCCACCTCAACAACAAACATCACTGGATTCTTCACCATCTTGCGCGGGTTCAACTTCTGCACTGAATCCAGCAGTGCCGCGCCAGCAATCTTCGAATTCCAGAGATTCTTTTTCTCATTCATCGCAATATCTCTTTTTTAGTTAGAACGTCTGTCCAGCCTGCAGAAGCAGGTGCTCCAAAATCGGTCCCAGGCTCAGCACTGGGAAGAAGGTCAGCGCGCCAAGAATCAGCACCACGCCCACCAGCAGCACCGAAAACAACCATCCATTCACAGGAAACGTTCCCGGTGAAGGCGGCACGCCCTTCTTCTGAGCCAGGTTCCCGGCCAGCGCCAGCACGGGAATCAGCATCAGGAAACGTCCTGCCAGCATTGCCCAGCCCAATGCCACGTTGTACGACCATTGCGTAGCAGGGGTGGCTGGAACGTTGAGTCCGGCAAATGCCGAGCCATTATTCCCCGTTGCGGAAGTAAACGCATAGAGAATCTCACTCAGCCCGTGCGGCCCACTATTCGTCAGCGCAGGAAGCCCAATCGTCGGAGACAGGACAAACACCGCCGTCAGCGTAAGAATAATCAGCGGAAAGATCAGCACATACAGCATCGACATCTTTACGTCGTATGATTCGATCTTCTTGCCCAGGTATTCTGGCGTGCGTCCCACCATCAGCCCGGCAATAAACACCGCCAGCACCACAAAGATCAGCATTCCGTACAGCCCTGACCCTACGCCGCCAAAGATCACCTCGCCCAGCAGAATGTTCGTCAGCACTACCATTCCACCCAGTGGCGTATAGCTGTCATGAACGCTGTTCACCGCGCCGCAGCTTGCCGCCGTCGTAATCTCCGCAAACAAGGACGACTGTGAGATGCCGAATCTCACTTCCTTGCCCTCGTAGTTGCCGGTTTCGCCGCTCGCCACCGTGGTTTGCGCTGCGCCATGCAGAAGCGGGTGCGGTTGTGACTCGGCCCAATACACTGCCGTGAACCCGGCAGTGAACAATACAAACATTGCCGCAAACACTGCCCATCCATGTCCCTGCGATCCCGTCATCCGTCCCAGCGCGTATGTCAGCCCCGCCGGAATCACAAAGATCGAAAGCATCTGGAGAAAGTTCGTAAACGGCGTTGGGTTCTCGTACGGATGCGCGCTGTTCGCGTTAAAGAATCCGCCTCCGTTCGTGCCAAGCATCTTGATCGCTTCCTGGCTTGCCACAGGTCCCTGCGCAATTGTCTGCGTCTGGTTTGCCTGCTCCACAGTGTGCGCCGCGGTATACTTCGCCAGATTCTGCGGTACGCCCTGCGCCACCAGCAGCAGCGCGTAGATCACACATGTCGGAAGCAGCACATACAGCAGCGTCCGCGTGGCATCCACCCAGAAGTTGCCAATCGTCTTGGATGAGGTGCGCTGGATTCCGCGAACCAGGGCCACGGCCACCACAATGCCGACTGCGGCCGAGAAGAAGTTGTGCGTCGCCAGAGCCGCCATCTGCGTCAGGTAGCTCATCGTCGTCTCCGGCGTATAGCTTTGCCAGTTCGTATTCGTCGTAAAGCTCGCCGCCGTGTTCCACGCCAGGTCTGGTCCCACCGCCACCAGCTTCTGCGGATTCCACACCGGCAGCGCTGCCTGCAGCCGCTCAATCAAATACGTTATTACCATGCTCACGGCGGAGAAGCCCAGCACCGCGTATGCGTACTGCCGCCAGTGCATCTCATGCTCTGCGTTTACGCCGGCCAGCTTATAGATCAGCCGCTCCGCCGGGTGCAGCACGGGATGGAGCCACGTCCGCTTGCCTTCCAGCACGCGAACCAGATACAGTCCCACGGGCTTCACCGTAAGCAGCAGAACAATCGAGTAGACAAGAAACTGTAGCCAGCCATTCGCCGACATTTTAGAATTTCTCCGGGAAAAGAAGGGAAAAGACGAGATACCCCAGCAGAAGAATGCAGAGAACCAGGGCCGCGGCGGTTATGGGGTCAATTTGCACGTATCTACCTCAGTTTCTCGCACGCTTTGACATATAGAAAGGCAACGGCAAAGAAGATTGCCGTAAAGAGCACCATCAGAGCATCGTCCAACATGCCATCCTCACTGCGAACAGTGCGTTGCGCTTATGTTCGCCGCTAACCAGAATTTCAGCTTTTATCTATAAAGTGGCAAAGTGAATTCTAAGGAATGCGTAAGGGCGGGCGCCCTCACTGCGCTCCCGATTGTTCTTCATTCCAGCCTTCAGGAACAAAGCGGTATCCGATCCACGGCTCCGTGTGAATGTATTGCCGTCCCGTTTCGCCTTCCAGTTTCTTTCTCAGTTGCCCCACAAACACCCGCAGATACTCCGGCTGGTGCGCCGCCTGACCACCCCACACCGCCGTCAGCAGCGCGCGGTGCGTCAGCACCTTGCCCGGATGCCGCGCCAGATGCGCGAGAAGGTCAAATTCCTTCGGCGTGAGGTGAACCTCTTTGCCTTGCACGGTCACGCTGTGCGCGGTCACGTCCACCACAAAGTCCCCCGTCGCGATCGCGTTTTCCGTCCGCTCCGGAGCGCGCCGCAGATGCGCCCGCACCCGCGCCAGCAGCTCCTGGATGCTGAAAGGCTTGGTCACATAATCGTCTGCGCCCGCATCCAGCGCCTCCACCTTGGATCGCTCATGGTCGCGCACGGAAAGCACGATGATCGGCGTCGTCGCTGAGCGCCGGATCGTTTGGCATACCTCCACGCCGCTCACCCCCGGCATCATCAGGTCCGTAATCACCAGGTCCGGCGGCCACTCCTGAAAAACCTGCAGACCCTCTTCCGGATCGTTTGCCGTGCGAATATCAAAGCCCTGCGCCGTCAGCGCCGCGCGCAGCGCCCGCGTAATCTGGGACTCATCGTCGATAACCAGGATTCTTCCAGCCATACAGCCTCTTCATTGCAAACAATACCACTTCCGCTTCAGACGGTATCATGCTTTGTAAGAAAGGTGGTCGCATGCGAGTAGCTCAGACACTGCCAATGGAGACGCTGAAGCGGGTCTCCCTGCACGTTTTTGTATCTACCCTTTGCGTAGCTGGCGCCACGGCGTTCCTTTCCCGGGCACGGATCGACGATTCCATTGTCGGGCTTGTCTTCCTCACCGGCGTGGTCGTGGCAGCTTCCCTCGTCGGCGTCCGGCTTTCGCTCTATGTCGGATTCATCTGCGCGCTCAGCTTCTGGTACTACTTTTTGCCGCCGCATGCTTCATTTCTGCTTCTTGGAGTCCAGGAGTGGATGGAACTGTTTTCGTTCATTGCCAGCGCTCTTATCGTGAGCCGCATCGCCGATCGCGCTCGCAAGCAAGCCCAGCAGGCGGACATCCGCCGCGCCGATGTGGAACGCCTCTATACGCTGAGCCAGGAGATGATGCTGCACGATGACGCCGGTCTGCTCATGCGCGATCTGCCCCTGATGATTGGAAAGACCTTCGGCCTGCGCGATGTTGTGCTCTACGTGCGGGAGCAGGACCGCTTTTACGGTCCCGTCGCCGAACTGCCGCGTGGCATGGACGAGGAGATGCGCGGCCGCGTCTCATGGCATAACGTGGGCTCGCACGATGAGTTTTCGTCCATTGCGCTGATGCTGGGAATGACGAACCTCGGCGCAATGGCATGGCGTCCGGATGCGCTCTCGCGCGATGCGGCCACGGCAATTGCCGCGCAGGTCTCCGTTGCTCTTACACGCGCTGCGGCCATTGAAATCTACACCCGCATTGAGGCTTCCCGCGAAGGCGAGCGCCTTCGCACTGCGCTCATCGATTCGCTCACTCACGAACTCCGCACTCCGCTCACCGGCATCCGCGCTGCCGCTACTACCCTGGTTCAGAATGAGGGCCTTGACGAAGCCACGCGCAGCGATCTCATCCTGCTCGTCGACGAAGAATCTGCGCGCCTCGATAAGCTCATCGGGGAAGCTGTTGAAATGGCTGAGGTCGATGCCCGCGCCGTCACCATAAGCACCGCTCCGCAGTATGTTCGAAGCATCTTTGAGCATGCTCTTGAAGAGTCCCGCGCCGCTCTCGCAGGCCATCCTGTCATCATCGAAGTAGATGAGACCGATACCCCCGCATGGTTCGATTCGCATCTCATCAGCCGCGTCCTGCGCCATCTTATTGAAAACGCCGCGCGCTATTCTCCGCCTGGAAGTCCTATTATTCTTCGCAGCGGTCGCGCCAATTCAAACCTTAACTTTACCGTGGAAGATCGCGGCCCGGGCATCGAAGCCGTCGACCTGCCGCTCATCTTTGAAAAGTTCTATCGCGGCCGCCGGGGCCAGGCCACGGGCAAGGGGACTGGCATGGGGCTCGCCATCACCCGCGCCATTCTCCAGGCGCACGGAGGCGGAATCGATGTTGAAACCACTCTCGGTAGAGGAACCAGATTCCACTTCTGGGTTCCTCTCGTCGAAAAACAACCTGAAACCGCCTGATATATGGTGAAAACATAGGCATGAAGCAGATCCTCATTCGTCTCCTTCTCACCATTCCCGTCCTCTGGCTGGTCGTCTCCCTCGTCTTTCTGCTCATTCATCTCGTGCCCGGTGACCCGATCCAGACCATGCTGGGAGACGGCGCGACTGCGGCCGACATCACCGCCCTGCGGCATCAGTACCACCTCGATCTCCCGCTTCACCTGCAGTACTTCGAGTACTGGAAGAACGTCCTTCGCGGAGATCTCGGCGAATCGATCCGCCTCCACGATTCCGTTGCGCATCTCATCGCCCAGCGCTACCCCTACACCCTCGCGTTAACCCTCTGTGCCCTCATTGTCGGCCTGTTTCTCGCGCTTCCCGCAGGCATTGCGGCTGCCGTCCGCCGCGGACGGCTCACCGATCAGGTACTCTCCGTCGTCAGCCTCTTCGGGCTCTCCGTTCCCGGCCTCGCGCTCGGCCCCATACTCATCCTTGTCTTTTCCATCCTGCTTGGCTGGCTGCCCGTCTCAGGAGCCAACAACGGCGGCACCAAAGCCATCGATTGGCACTACCTCATCCTGCCTGCCATCGCCATGGGTGCTTCGCTTGCCGCCATCCTTACCCGGATGGTCCGCACCGCCATGCTTGAGGAACTGGGTCAGGACTACATTCGCACCGCCCGCGCAAAGGGCCTCACCGAATCCGCTGTCGTCTGGCGGCACGCTTTGCCTAACGCCCTTGTGCCCATCGTCACGGTCGTCGGCCTGCAATTCGGCGCGCTCCTCGCCGGAGCCATCGTCACCGAAAAAATCTTCTCCTGGCCAGGCTTAGGCCGCCTGGTTGTCGATGCCATCTCCAACCGCGACTACGCCCTGGTCCAGGGATGCCTGCTGTCCATCGGATTGACCTATATCCTCGTGAACCTGTTCACCGACATCGTCTACCGCTGGATTAACCCCCGCATGAGGGCATAGCCAGCCTCTCAGTCAAGGTCAATGATCTCGGCTTCCAGAGTCCCATCCGCGTTCAAGCGCAAAAATCCCATCGTCACCGGGAGCTGAAACCGCCTTGGCCCGCATGAGCCCGGATTGAAATAAAGCACGCCATTATGACGCCGAATTTCCGCCTTGTGGGAGTGCCCAAACAGCACTGCGGAAAATCCAGCCGCCCTGGGATCAAGATCAAGTTTGTCAATAATATGCAGCAGATAGATGGAAATTCCTTGAACTTCCAGAATCTCCGTTTCAGCCAGGCGCGCGCACTCGCCATCGAAGTCGATATTCCCCCGCACCGCCGTCACCGGAGCAATCTTTTCGAGCTTCCGCAGAATCTCCGCGTCTCCTACGTCGCCAACATGCAGAATCCGCTCCACGCCATCGAGCGCCGCCGTTACCTCTGGCCGCAGCAGCCCATGCGTGTCGCTTACCACCCCAATTTTCATCCGGTTACAGCCCCATTTCGAGTCTCGTCCGAGGGTCCAGCCGGTCCCGCAGCGCGTCGCCCAGAAAGTTGAAACCCAGCACCGCGCCCGCTACCGCCGCCGCAGGAAACAGTACTAGGTGCGGCGAGTCGAACAGATGCGACCGCGCATCGTTCAGCATTGCGCCCCAGCTTGAAGCCGGTGCGGGAATCCCCAGTCCCAGAAACGACAGCGTTGCCTCCGCCAGAATCACCCCCGCCATTCCAATCGCAGCCTGCACCAGAATCGGCTGCAGGATATTCGGCAGAATGTGCCGCAAAAAGATCCGCATTCCGCTTGCGCCGAGTGCCCGCGCCGCGTCCACATACTCGCGCTCTCGCACCGCCATGACCTGCGCGCGTACCAGCCTGGCGTAGCCGGCCCATCCGCCCACCGCCAGCGCCAGTACCAGGTTCAGAAAACCCGGCCCCAGAAACGCCGCAAACGCAATCGCCAGCAAAATTCCCGGCAGCGCCAGGAAGGTATTCATCGCAAAGGTGGTCAGCGCCGTATCCACCCATCCCCCCAGGTATCCGGCCAGCCCGCCAATCGCAATCCCCAGCGCCAGAGACACACCCACTACCGTCACACTCACGGCCAGCGAAAGCCGCGCTCCCCACAGCAGCCGCGCCATCGTATCGCGTCCCAACTCATCCGTCCCCGCCCAGTGCGCCGCGCTCGGTGTCTGCAGTCTGTTTGTCAGGTCAATCGCAGCGGGATTGTAGTGCGAAAGCCACGGCGCGAGCAGCCCGCCAAGAATAAATACCGCCAGCAGCACGACTCCTACCGCCGCCAGCGGCTGCTTGCGAACTCGCCTCCACACCTGCCCCGCAAATCCCATAGTTACCCTAGAGCATACCGCGACAAACCCATTCCGCTCGCGTTCATCCAATAGAGTATGACCTTCGTCCGGCGCACCTTCCTCGTCAGCGGCTTGTTACTCGCGTGCTTACCCGCACTCCACGCCCAATCCGATTCTGGTCCTCAACCAGACACGGCCCAGAAGCTTGTCAACCTCGCCAATGAGGCTCGCTCCCAGGCCGGTCTTCAGCCTCTCACCGTCGATCCAGCCCTCGCGCAGGCCGCCATGAAGCACTGTGAGCGCATGTCGGTGGAAGGAGCGCTTCAGCATGTCTATCCAGGTGAGCTGGAACTTGGCGAACGCGCCTCGCAAACTGGTGTGCGCTTCAGCCTCATTGAAGAAAACATCGCCTTCGGCCACAGCGCCGGGCAGATTCACGACGAGTGGATGCACTCCGAAGGTCACCGCCAGAACATGCTCAGTCCGGAAGTCGATCGCATCGGCATCGCCGTCATCGCCCACCACGGCAATCTCTATGCTGTCACCGATTTCACCCGCGCCACCAGCTCCTACACACCGGAACAGGCTGAAGCCCAGATAACCACGCTCATCCGCGCCGCCGGAACCAGCATTCGCTTCCGCACCGATCCCACCGACGCCCGCCGCGCCTGCGCTGCGGACCACGGCCTGCCCGAAAAGCTCAGCGGCGGCGATCCGGGCTTCGTCATGCGCTGGCAAACCGCCGACCTCAGCAAACTGCCACCACAACTAGCCGCCCAGTTGCACTCGACCCAGTTTCAGCAAGCCGCCATCGGCGCGTGCCCCGCCCAGAACATCGAAGGTGGGTTCACCCAATACCGTCTGGCTGTTTTGCTCTACTGACTTCAGCCGAAATCCTCCGTCTTTGCCCAGAACTCTGCCCACGGTTTCTTCAACGGCCCGCACACATAAATGTCCGGATGGTCGTCGCTCTCCTTGTTCTTGACGCCCTGCGAGTTTCCGTTGTGGACGCCCCACCCTGGCCGCGTATTCGTTTTTGCGGCCAGGCTGGGATCGCTCCACAGCAAGAGGATAACTGCTCTTTTCCCTAGTCCCTCGTCCCTTGTCCCTTGTCCCTTTCTTTCCCCATTACCAAAGTCCACCACCCTTTCGTAACCCCACCTCCTTCAGAAACTTTGCATGCAATTAACCCCATTTATGCTTTACTCAAAATCAGCAGAAGAAAAAGCCACGGCCCGAATCCCAAAAAGGATTCGGGCCGTAGCTCTTTCAAGGCAGCCCAGAAATTTTTTTTTCGGGGGGGTATCTCACCAAAGTAACCGCTCATGATAATCAATTAGTAAACACCGTAAATCATCGGTAAATTACACAAAAACAATCACATAGCGGCATAATTTCCCATCCCGAAGAAAACAGCCTTGCAGGGAAAACAAAAAGCGAAAGTTGCTCCAGCAAATCCTCAGACGCTGCCGTCCCAGGCCGCAACATCAGAGCATCTCTCCCCAAGGTATAAAGTTCGGGCGTCCCCACCCTCGCCGCGTATTTGTTTTTGCGGCCAGGCTGTCCACTCCGCCACAGATGTGCGGGTGGCCGGATCAATGGGCGCAGGACCGTGGCGAAACGACTTGCTCGGATCCTCCGGCCATCCTTCCGGCCCGGTAAAGAGCACCGTTCCCAGGTTTCCGTTGAAGTTCCGGAAGCCATCCACGCGAATACGCGGCGTGCAGCCTGCCGCATTGAGGGCAGGCTGACGTGCGGATGACAACGCTCCGCCATTCGCACAAAGAACGGCGGCTGCAAATTAGACGATCGGGAAGCGTGTCGTCATTCCAACTGCATTGGATGCGGCAGTGGAACTCTAGTAGCGTCCGCGTCCACCGCCACCGCCGCTTGAGCCTTTGCGGGCCACATAGCAGTCGCGGCAGAATACAGGCCGGTCGCCACGCGGTTCAAAGGGAACGGTCGTCGGCTGTCCGCATCCTGAGCAGATTACCGGAGTTCCAGACCCATGCGATGACGGCGACTGGGAGCGATAGCCTCCTCCGCCACCACCACCACCCTGTTGCTCGCCCTTCTTCGCCATGCGGCATGATTTACAACGCTTTGGAGTGGAAAAACCTCGTTCTGAAAAAAACGCCTGATCGGCAGCGGTGAAGGAAAATTCCTGTCCGCAGTCGCTGCATTGAAGTTGAATATCGCCAGCCATGGGGCTCCTCGTGAGATGTACTGCCAACTTTACCACTGTTTCTGTAGTTTTTTGTAAGATTTAAGTGTCCATGCGTGTCGCTTACATTCTTACCTCCCTTGGCGTAGGTGGCGCTGAACGGCAAGTCCTCTGGCTTGCGAGCCGAATGGCGCGCGCTGGACACGCCGTCAGGCTGGTGATTCTGCTGCCGCGCGGCGCAGAGGATCTGCTCTCGGAATCGGCCTCGGAAACAGATTCGCCTTCGCTCGACGTGGTCTATCTGGGCATTCAAAAGAATCCGTGGAGCGCCCTGCGAGGCCTCGCACGCGGAGCCTCTGTCATCCGTCAGTTCGGTCCCAATCTGATCCACGCGCACAATTTTCACGGCAATCTTGTCGGTCGGCTGCTCGGCCGGCTCTGCGGCGGAGTTCCTGTAATCTCCACAATTCACAATGTGTATGAAGGTGGTCGGCTCCGTATGCTCGCCTACCGCATTTCAGACCCGCTCAGCAGGCAGACCATCGCTGTGAGTGAAGCAGCCTGCGAACGTTACACGCGGCTGCGAGCTATTGCAGTAAACAAAAGCGGCGTTGTTGCCAACGGCATCGAGACGGACAATTTTCACCCCAGCCTCAACCAGCGCAATGCAATGCGCGCGACAATGGGCGTCACCGGGAAGTATTTTGTCTGGATCGCCGTAGGCAGGCTAGCTCCAGCAAAGGACTATCCGAACCTGCTGAGAGCGTTTGCCGCGCTACAACTGGGGCAGCCTGCCGCCAGGCTATGGATCGTAGGAGCCGGTGAACATTCCTGCACAAACGAACTGCAGTCGCTTGCCCGCAACCTTGGCATCGAAGACAAAATCCGCTGGCTTGGCTCGCGGCACGATGTAGCAACCCTCCTGGATGCCGCCGACGCATTCGTACTCGCTTCCGCCTGGGAAGGCATGCCGCTGGCGCTCGGCGAGGCCATGGCAATGGGTAAGCCGGTGGTCGCTACAGATGTGGGCGGCGTACGGGAGATGACGGCAGAGTCCAACTGGCTGGTCCGGGCAGGGAACTCCAATGCGCTCGCTGAGGCAATGGCTCGCATCATGGCCCTCAGTGACACCGAACGGCTCAGGATTGGCGAAGCTGCTCGTGCCCGCATTCTGCAGCGGTTCAGCATGGAAGCCAAAACGCGCGAGTGGGAAGAAATATACCGTTCCGTCCTGCGGTAAAAAGCAAAAGGCCAAAGCATTTGCTCCGGCCTTTTGCAGATTGATCCAGTGAACTAGAGCCTGAAGAGGTCTTCGACCATGAGGCAGGCGAAGGCCAGAAAGTGAATAATAGGCTCTAAGTAATCCCTTTATAGTTCCCCAAGCTGTGTGCCGAAATGGCCTGCATCTTCAGAAAGCCACACTACGATACTGTAGGGAACAGTCTCAGGACTCGCCGGAGCCCCGGCCGCTATGGGACGGGCCAACGTATCGCCTTGAACGCGCATGCCGATCAGCATGTAGCCATCGGTATCGTTGCCGCCAAACGCGCTGATGAAATAACCTTCCCCAGCCAGGGTCGTTGCCGCGGAGACCACATTGTCCGGCGTCGCGATCATCGTTTGAGCTTCGTACATCGTTGTTGTGTCGCCTTGCCAGCCATAGGAGATCAGGACGGCGTTTCCTGTACTGTCGTCGAATGTCGTAGCCGTCACAATGCGGCTGGCGGCGCCATCCGCTGCCACCGTCGCTTGAAGCTGTGACGGCGGAACCGATTCCATCTTGAAGTCGAACCCTCCGGTCCCTGTCGTCTGCACCCAGGACGCGACAAAACCGCAGAGAGGTTCCAGATCGATAGAATTGATGACAACATTGGGCGCGGCTACCGATTCAAGATAGGCGGGGTATGGCGTGTCGCCGGGATTGTCGTATTGGTAGTACATGTTCAGGCCGGTCATGCCCGCCGGCAGAGGCCAAACGCTGCCAAACCATGCACATCCCCCGGTAGTGATCGCAGTCGATCCCATCTGATAAGGAGTGCCCAAAGAATTCGTCGCTGAATACACCACGGCGTTGATAATAAGAGTGTCGCCTACGCAATACCCGGGAGCGGTCACCTGTTGACAAAGCAAATAGCGTAAGTCGCCCAGCGCCGGCGCTCGCGGTCCTGCGGTCAACGTGGCGCTACCGCTCGTGGCGGAACTCGAAGCGTTGCTCACCATCACTTGAAACGCTGCCCCACTGTCGCCCAACGCCACTGTGGGCGTAGCGTAGGAGGCGCCAGTGGCTCCATCAATCGCCACGCCATTCTTGCTCCACTGGTAGCTCAGTGGAGCAGCCCCGGTGGCAGTTACTGTGAAGGTCGCCGCCCTGCCGATCGGAACCGTTTGGCTCGAGGGCTGAGTTGAAATGACGACTGCCTGGGACGGTTGAGTGGTTGATTGCGAACCTCCGCCATGACTGGCGCAGCCACTAAGAAATGCCGTCCCTATTCCAATGAAGAGAAGTCGCCGGAGAACTGGTGCTATGAAACAGGAAACCACATTCAACTCTTTTCATCGTCTGCTCTCTTTAGAGCTGTTATTAACTTTCCCGCGGGTTGCGTTCGAAAGTTAATAACAGGCTCTAGAACTGGAAGATCAATTGCCCGAAGACTCGCCGCACTGCAGAACCGGTAGGGCTGTTGAAGATACCTCCGGCCAATGTAGTCGACTGCAGGAAATCCTTAGAACCAAGAGTTCCATTCGGCCCTCCGTAGTTCACATCGTTGAACAGATTCAATGCCTGCACACTGAAGGTAAGCGAATACCTGCGGTTCGTAGTTCCTCCTCCGCCAAACCCTCCACGACCGCCGCCACCTCCCAACCCGCCGGGGCCAAGCCCACCACCGGGAGCGCCACCACCGCGGCCACCACCACCACCGCCCGGCCCACCACCGCCAGGTCCTCCACCCTGATTGCCAGTGGGGCCGCCAGTCGCTGGGCCAAAGCCCCAGCTGCGGCTGATGCGCAGGTTGAAGGCAACAGCAGCGGGTCCCCTGGCGATGTTCGCCGGAATCAGCGCTTCGCCGGTCACGGGCTCTGAGTCCAGGCAGCCATACTGGGTTGAGTAATAACGGTTTTCTTTGGGATCGCCCGCGCACTGGGCTGTCGTAGCCGCACCCGGCCGTTGGTTGCCAAATCCATTCAGGAAGTCATTTTGCAGTGCAATGTTGAACGGTTTGCCGGCCTGCGCAATCATGAATGGGTTGAAACGTATTGCAAAAGGACCCGTGTAGTTGCCCATCGCAAAGACCTGGTGACGCGAGACAAATGTCGCAGGGCCATAATCCTGGCTGATGTCGTAAGCGTTTGAGGCATTCGATCCTGCGCCTCCATCGCTATGTGCGAACCCCAGCGTATAGAAACCGACAAAGCTGAGCTTCGGGCTGATACGCGCATTGATGCTGCTGATCAGCTGATCCTGCTTGAAGACAGCCTCAGGCGTGTACTGGTAGAAATATCCACCCCCGGGATTCACGGGGTAATCCCCCGCTGCATTCAGCTGATTCGCATTGGTGGTCACCAACTGGTGTCCGCCAAAGGAGTGCAGATAGGTCTCCGTTGCGGTGATGGTCTTCGTAACCTGTCGCTCCAGGCTTCCGCCTGCCTGAGCCGTATAAGGTGAGTGAAAGTTGCTATCCACTCGATACCGTATCGGAATGGTGCTGTTCGCCGTTGCACCGGATGTGCTCGTCAGTGTGCTCAAGTCAAGCGTGTTGACGGTTACACCGGTCGCCGCGCAGGAAGTGGTGCTCGATGGCGTAGTCTCGTTGCACACAGGCAGATTCAGCACATACTGGTTTTGTGCATTGGCATGCTGAATCGTCAGTAAATCGGCCACAGTAAAGCGATCGTAAAAAAAGCCAAACCCCGCGCGCACCACAGTCTTAGCTTGCTTGCCTTTGCCGCCATCCAGCGCATAAGCAAGGGCCGCACGCGGTGCCCAATCGTTATGATCGGAGATGTGGTTTTGTGCCTCCCAGCGCACGCCACCGGAAAGCGTCAACCGCGAATTCACCTTCCAATCGTCCTGGAAGAAAAGCGCCGCATCGAACATATTCGCGAGCGCATGCTCATTACCGGTGGTGTAGCTGGCGGTGGTTGGGGTCCATCCCTGTGACTGTAATTGCAGGTAGCTCTCGCCGTTCGCCAGGCCGTTGGCAAAATTTGCGTAAACATCCCCGGCAGTGTAGTCGGAGTTCGTTGTTGGATCAATCTGCGAACTCTTGCTGAAGCCCAATTCACCATTAAAATTTGAACTGGTGAAGTTCGCGTCGCGTCCATCGCGCAGCCGTGTTCCGAACTTGATGGCGTGGTTCTTCACGCTCCATGTCGTCAGGTTCTGAAACTCAAGCTTCGTCGTATGGTCTGAACTCGCCTGCGCCGAATACCCGCCCGCTGTAAATTCGCCAGCACCGGAGACCGTGCGGTCCGTCGATGCCGGTGTAATGTACGCGTTCGTGCGCTCGTACTGGAAGCGGCTCTCGTTCACAATATGATCGTTGATCACGTACGCATCGCTGATCTGCACTGTATGGTCGGTAGTGGATTCATTGTAGGCAGCGCTCGGCAATGACGCGGAATTCAGGTCGTTCTGCTGCGAGTCATCGTAAAAGCTGTAGCGCCCCGTGAAGGTGTTCTTCTGTCCCATCTGCCAGTCGATGCGCCCAGAAGCATTTGTGCGGTTGTGCTGGGTAGGCAGTGCAACGGAGTAATTCGGGAGTACCTGGTAGACCCCATTTGCATCAGGAAGAACAGCCTCCGACAACAGGAACGAATGCACGTCGCCAATGTTGCGCCGCTCCGCGCTGCCAAAGAATGAAGTGTTCTTGTTGAAAGCGCCGCTGACCGTTCCATTGTACTGATAGCTGTAATAAGAAGGCAGAGTTTTGTTGAACGGATCGTTCGTGTTGAATGAGCTGTCGTTGCCCTGGATAAATGCCTGTCCGTGCAGTTTGTCGGTTCCGGGCTTGGTCAGAATCTCAATGCGCCCGTAGCCCAGGCGGTCATACTCCGCGGAAAACGGGTTTTGGTTGATGCGGATTTCGCGAATGGCCGACTTGGGCGGAAGCTGGCCGCCGGAGAAGCCGTCGATATAAATCTGCCCGCCGTTCGGGCCCGCCGCAGGACCGGCCAGTGCCTGTAGTTCATTCGAGAGCTCATCGGGATCATCCGAGAGAGCTTCAAGATCCTTGCCCTTGAGCACGATTGCGTTTGAATTGCCGCTGGCTTCCACATTTACAGTAGGCGCTTCATCGGTAACAACCACATTCTGCTGCTCCACCTGGATCGCCATGGCGATGTCAACGCGCTTGGCCTGTCCGGCTGCAATTGCAATCATCTGCGACTGGAATGGCGCGAAGCCCGCATAGCTCGAAATCACAATGTAGCTGCCCGGCTTCAACCCGCGAATCTCATAGTTGCCTGCGGAATCCGCCGTCGTCGTTGCCACGGCCTTGCCGTCCGGCCCGTTCACAACAACCCTGGCGCCCGGAATCAATGCTCCATCAGGGTCGGCAATACGTCCGCGAATCGTGACAGTCGATGCACCGGGCGCAGCCTGCGTCGCAGCAGCTACAGAAGCCGCCGGGGGAGAACTAACCTGCGCGGCGAGCATCATAGCGGAGCCCGCGCCAAGGGCCATCAAGAGAAAAAAAGATCGATGAAATGCGGAATGCAAAGTAATCCTCTTTGTGATCTGACTTTGTGTAGTCGATGAGTTCAGTACAATTTTTTTGATCTAGCGAAATCGGCCATAACTTATTGTGTTCCGCCGCCTGCATCTCCGCCGGCACCCATGCTCCAACTGGAGAGCAGGTCACGTGCAGCGGGAGCTTCCAGCAGCGGTTCTACACCGGCAAGAAGCATAACGGCATTTACGTCTCCGGAGTTGCTTGCAGCTCCGCTACCGGCTGCATCCGTGGCCACAACCATGATGGCCTGGCCCTTTTGCAGATCCGAAATCTTTATCACAGGTGTGCGGCTCAGAAATTGCTGCGGATCGCCACCACCAGCACCGGCCCCGCGTCCACCGCCAGAGCCGGCACCTGCGCCCGATCCAGCCGGACGCTGTCCTCCACCACCCGCACCCGCAGTGCCCTTGAGCCGCGCAGCAATAGCCTGTGCCATCTGGTCGGGAATGCGGTGCATCTGCGCATCCGGCCCAATATGAATCGTCACCTGCTTCTTCGTAGTCAGGTCCTTCAGCGTCACAATAGACGCCGCGGCATCCACAGACAGAATCGTTCCGGAAACATTCCTGAAACTGCCCGAAACAACTTCCTCAGCAGCAATCTCGGTACCGTCAGCATTCTTTTCGCCGCGGGCACGAAGCTGGTCGCCTGCTTGAATCGCGTTAATCGGTGCCGGTTGCGCCTGGTCAAACCGCACCGTACCTGCCGCATAGCGCTTGAGAATCGTGGCGCTCGTCGTCTTCACTACCAGCGTCTTTGCAGTCGGTCCCGCGCCGGTCGATACCGTGATGACTCCGTTCGCAGCGTCCACACTCTTCACCAGTCCGGCAACTCCACGCTTCTGCCAGTCGGCCAGGTCTTTCTCCTGCTTCTGCGCCATGTCGGCCGCCTTAATCGCAACAATCTGCTTCGGCTGCAACGGGTCCGCCGTTGCGTCGGCATCCAGGCCGCGCACCAGAATGCGGTCGCCCACAGCCAGATCGGCAAGAGTAATAGCAGCCGCGCTGCTCAGGCTCGTCTGGCCCGGCTCAATGCGCTTGAGATCGGTATCAGCGGCAACCGTTACCTGGTGCGATTCGCCCGAGTCAGTCTTGACCGTAAGTGTGCTGCCATTGATGGCGGTAATCACGCCGCGCAGCGAGCGTGAGGCCGCCTGCGCGCCCAGTGAAACCACAAGAGAGAGAACCAGCGCAGCCAGTGCTGCAACGCGAATCCGAATTTGAGTCGTGCGTGTCATTCGTCCCCGCTTGCAGGTCTTCCAACCTGCAACTAAAGAATTCATTGCTCATTACTGTAGACGAACAAGGCCGCCAAAAAGACGACAAACAGCCTTGAAATGGCCGGAAATGAACGCTATTGGGTTAACTCGGCTGATTCCAGGAAGGTAAATCTACCGGAAGGTGAAGGCTGCACATTCGTGAGGCGTTTGTTGTGGACCACCACTGCATCTCGGTACCACAAATTGATTGCGGGCAGATCGTTCGCCAGCATCTGTTGTGCCTGAGCATAATCGGCACGCCGCCGTTCCTGATCCCCACTCTGCCACGCGTCATCCAGCAACGCGTCTACCTGCGGGTTCGCATAGTGTCCGCGATTCGCTCCCTTGGGCGGAAATCGCGAGCTCGAAAATGCATAGGTAAAAATATCCGGCTGTTCGTTGCCGCCAATCCAGCGCAGCGAATAAAGCTGGAAAGCTCCGTGCAGCACATCGGAATAAAACGTCGCAAATTCGTAGCTGCGAATCTCAAGCGCAATCCCCACACGCGCCAGTTGCTGCTGAAAAACTGCCGAGAGCAGCCGAACATCTTCCACCGTACTGGTCTTCATCGTCAGATGCAGTCGCACACCATCTTTGCCACGCCGATAACCGGCATCGTCAAGCAATTGCTCTGCTCGCGCTGGGTCATAGTTAAACGATGGCCCATTGTTATTCCATGCCCAATGCGTCATCGGCAGCAAACTCTTCGCCGGCCTGGCGCGTCCGCCCATGAGCGTGCGAATCAGCGTATCCCGGTCAATCGCGCATGAGATCGCCTGCCGCACACGCGCATCCTTCAGCAGCGGATCGCGCAAATTAAACGCCAGGTATTGCACCTGCGTTCCCGGCGCATCCGTCACTTCCAGATTCGCCCGGCTCGCCAGTACCGGCAGCGCATCCATCGGCACCGCATTGCTCTCCACATCCGCCGAACCTTTTTCCAGCTCTAATGACATCGTGATCGAATCCGGCACGACCGCGAATCGCACCCGCTCAATCTTCGGCGCCACAGACCAGCTCTGTGGATTCCGCTGTATCACCACATCTTGATCAATCTGCTGACTCTCAAAGCGAAACGGCCCCGTGCCCACCGGATGCCGCCAGAAATCCTTCCCGCTGCCTTCCGGAACGATGCCCATCGCGCCCGTTGAAAGATTCGTCAGCAGAAAATTATCCGGCTGCTTCAGATGCAGAACCACTGTGCGATCATCCGGCGCCTCCATCGTGTCAATCGATGCATACGATGCGGCTTTGGCCGTGATCAGCGTGCCATTCCGCATCGAATTCAACGTCCACATCACATCGCGACTGGTCAATGCGCGCCCATCATGAAAACGCACACCCGCGCGCAGATGAAAGATTACCGTCTTCGGATCAGGCTGATCCCACTGTTCTGCCAGCCCAGGCGTGAAGTGAAAGTTCGCATCCCGCTGAACGAGGCCATCAAAAATCAACTCGTCAATATATTCCGACTGCGCATCCGTGCCCACGCGTGGATCAAGGCTCGTCGGACTGCTCTCAATCAGAAACACCACCGTGCGCGGATCGCGTTGCGCAGTCTTGCATCCAGCCAGAGCAAGAGCAATTACGCAGACAAACAACAATGGGCGCCCCACCCTCGGCGCGCCTTTGTATTTGCGCCTGGGGTGGGATGACATAAAGCCGGCACACCTAAACATACGTCACTTGTCCCAGTACAACCGCCCGTTCTGCCCCCGTAGCCGCAGGCACATTCCCCGGAAGCCTATACCATGTCTGCCACGCCAGCAGCGCAAAAGCCGCAGCCTCCTTAGCCTCCGCAGGCAAGCCGAAACCATCAATCGAAGCAAGCTCGCATCCAAGCGATGTAAGCCGTTCCTCAAGCATCATCATCAGCGTGCGGTTGCGCGCACCCCCGCCGGAAACAATGTAGTCTACCTTCGCGCCTTGCATCTTTGGCGCAACAAACCGCGCATAGCTTCGCGTAATCGATTCAGCAGTCAGCGCCGTCGCAGTTGTAACTGCATCTTCCGGATTTTTGCTGTGCTTTTTGCAGGCCGCCACGAAGCTTTCCGCATACTCACGGCCAAACTCCTCGCGCCCCGCCGTGCGCGGCGGCGCAATCCGGTAATAGCGATGCCTCAGTTCCGCACTCAGCATAGCCGGAATTACCTTGCCGCGCGCCGCAATCGCTCCATTGCGGTCGTACGGCTTGTCAAAGAGTTTCTGCACAAGCGCATCGATGACCATATTGCCCGGCCCGGTGTCGAAGGCAATCAGCGTATCGGCCCCAGCCCCCGCAGGAATCGCCGTTAGGTTTGCGATGCCGCCGATATTCTGCAGCACACGCCCACGCTTCGCATCCGCAAAGAGCACATAGTCCAGCAGAGAAACAAGAGGCGCACCCTGTCCCCCGGCAGCCATATCCGCAGGCCGAAAATTAGAAACCACCGGCACACGCAGTGCCTGCGCAATCACAGCAGGCTCACCAAGCTGCCACGTGCAGGCTAAATTTCGTCCTGCATAACGTTTCGTGCGCGCCTGATGATAAAGCGTCTGACCGTGGCATCCAATCAGATCAATCCCAGTTTCGATCCTGGCCCCATGCTTCGCGACAGTCCTGCGAATCGCATCCGCATACTCAAGTCCCAACCGCCAGTTCAGCCGCGCAAGTTCCGCCGTAGAAATCGATGCTGCATTCATTGCCGCAAGAATCGCATTGCGCAGCGCAGCAGGGTAGGGAAATCCCTCATGCGCCAGCAGCGTCAACTTAGCGCGTTGTCTTCCCGGCAGAATCCTCACAACAGCCACATCAATCCCATCCGCCGATGTGCCGCTCATTACGCCCGCAATCGTCATTGCCTTCGTGCTCATGCTGTCTCCGCCAAAGGTTTCAGTGCGCTGCCCACCGAATCCAACGCAGTATCTCCCGCCAGCGCAACAACCTTCTCATGAAACAAGCGAATCTTTACGCGCAGCGCTTCAAACTGTTTCTCAGTCAGAGCTTTCGCAGTCTGCGCGGTAACAATCCGCGCCCGTTTCTTTGCCGCCTCCTGCGCCCGCTTCAACAGCAGCGTCCGAAAAGCAGTCGACCGCTCCGCTTCCGCAATCAGCGCCTCATACGCGCGCAGAATCAACTCCGGGCTATGACAAATTTCAATCATGTCCATCCCCGCGCGAATCGCAGCAACGGCAGCCTCTTCCATCGAAAGAAACTTCAGAATGCCGCCCATCTCCATATCATCTGAAAAAATCAACCCGCGATAACCAACCCGCTTGCGAAGCACTTCATTGATCCAGAAGGATGAGGCCGTAGCAGGCAAATCCTTTCCCTTTGTACGCGGATAAGCCGCATGATTCACCATCACCATCGGCAACTCATTCCGCAGCGTGCGGTATGGCGCAATGTCTTCTTGCCATAACTCATCCCACGTGCGCTCAACCTCCGGCGTATCAAAGTGCGAATCCTTCGTACCTCCGCCTAGCCCCGGAAAATGTTTGCCGCACCCAGCCACTCCCTGCGCCGCAAGCCCTGCAAGAAATGGCCGCGCAAAGGCCACAACCTCATCCGCATTACTGCCCGTGGATCGCATGCCCATCACCTGCGCTGAGTCTTGAAGCGTCAAATCAAGTACCGGTGCAAGCGTAACGTTAAACCCAAACGCCTTAATCCCACGTCCAATCAATTCTCCATGCTCAAAAGCCAATGACCGGGTGCCCCACCTTCGCGCCGTTTTTGCTTTTGGCGCTAGGGCGAGATTCGCATCTGCCCTCGCCACCAACTGCGCCGCAGGCATCGGCGCAAGCGCATCGCGCAGCCGATCAACAGTGCCACCCTCCAGATCGACACACCGCAGCGCCCGCGGCGCGCAATAAGAAGTGATCTCGCCAAGCAGCCCCCGCGTCTGCAAAGCATCGGCAGTATTTCTTCGAAAGAGGATCGTTCCACCCGGCCGCACCAGCTTCAGCCACGCGCTCTCCAGGCCACTAAGCTCAGTCCTGCTCAGCCCCACAACAATCAAGCTCCCCGCCGCATGACGAATACTCGTAGCCATCCCGTCCCTTCAACTCCTCAGCTCAGTATTTTCGGTCGCTCAGCGTAGGCCAGCTTTGTAACAGGGCACGACTTTAGTCGTGCCGTAAGAAACGCAAAAAACTCGCTGGGCTTTAGCCCCTGAGGTTTTGCTTTTGTTTCATAAAACATGATGATTTTCCAAAGACAGTCATGTTCTTTAGTCCCTGCCCTTAATCTCATTCTTCAATTCTTCCAAAAGATTCAACGCCTGCAGCGGCGTCAAAGCATTCACATCTACCTCCGCAATCCGGTCCACAATGCGCTGGGATAGCGGCGTGAAAATCGTCAACTGCATCGGCTCGGGCTCAGTCTCTACCTGCACGCTCTGCCGTTCTTGCTTCTCGTGTTGCTTAAGCACATGCCGCGCGCGCTCGATCACCGCAGACGGCAGCCCCGCCAGCTTCGCCACTTCAATACCATAGCTCTTGCTCGCCGCACCCGGCTCAATCGTATGCAGAAAGACAATTCCGCTCGCCGCTTCCTTCACACCAACACGCAGATTTCGCACACGCGGCAGCTTCTCAGCCAACATCGTCAGCTCGTGATAATGGGTGGCAAAGAGCGTGCGCGCGCCAGTCTCCGCATGCAGATACTCCACCGTCGCCCAAGCCAGGCTCAGTCCGTCAAACGTCGCCGTGCCACGCCCCATCTCATCCAGCAGAATCAGCGATCGCTGCGTAGCCGTATTAAGAATCGTCGCCGTTTCCGTCATCTCCACCATAAAAGTGGACCTGCCGCGCGCCACATTGTCACTAGCCCCAATGCGGGTGTAGATTCGATCCACCAATCCCAGCCGTAAACTCGTCGCCGGCACAAACGATCCCATCTGCGCCATCAACACCAGCATCGCTGCCATACGCAGATACGTGCTCTTGCCGCCCATATTGGGCCCGGTAATCAACAGCAGGCTCGGACCCACTCCGTTCAAATCCAGTCCATTCGCATTCAGAAAAATATCATTCGGAATAAACCTTCCCTCACGCGTCTCTTCCATCCAGTGCTCAATCACCGGATGCCGCGCCCCCACAGCCTCCATCATCGGTTCTTCGCTCAACTGCGGTCTCGCATATTTCCGTCCGGCCGCCAGATGCGCAAAGTTCGCCAGCAAATCCGCCTCAGCCACAGCAGCGGAGATACGCCGAATCCGCCCAGCCGCCTCCAGCACGAATCGCCTCAGCTCAGCAAAGATCCGCTTCTCGATCTCAATCGAGCGATCATGCGCAGTAAGAATCTTCACCTCATACGCCTTCAGCTCCGGCGTAGTAAACCGCTCCGCATTCACCAGCGTCTGCTTACGCTCATAATCCACCGGCGCCAGCGAAAGATTCGCCTTCGTAATCTCGATGTAATAGCCAAACACCGAGTTATACCGAACCTTCAGCGATCCAATCCCCGTACGCTGCCGCTCACGCTCCTCAATCGCCGCAATCGATTGTCGCCCACTCGTCGAAATCGTCCGCAACTCATCCAGTTCCGCATCCACGCCAGCCGCAATCGCACCGCCATCCGCCAACGTCAGCGGCGGCTCATCCACCAGCGTCGCCGTAGCCCGCGCCGTCACATCCTCCAGCGCATCGAGCCTCGCCGCAATCGCCCTCCACAGAGGCGCATTCATCGCGCCAATCGCCACCTTCAGCCCCGGCAGCCTAGCCAAACTAGCCGCCAGCGCCCTCACATCCCGCGGCCCTGCCGAATCCAGCGACAATCGCGCCAGCAGCCGCTCCAGGTCCAGAATCCCCGCAAACGCCCGCCGCAACTCCTCGCGCCGCATCAAATCGCCCGCAGCCTCACCCACCGCCTCATACCGCGCATCAATCTCCGCCGCCTCAATCAGTGGCCGAAGAATCGTAGCCCGCAACAACCGCTTGCCCATCGGCGTCAAACACTCATCCAGCGTATGAAACAGCGTCACCCGCGAGTTCTGCCCCTGAAACAGCGGCTCAATCAATTCGAGATTCCGCACAGAAACCTGGTCCAACTCCAGCGCCGTCGAGTGCTCCTGGAACCGCAGCGAATCAATATGCAGCGCCTCATTTTTCTGCGTCGTCCGCACATAGTGCAGCACCGCACCCGCCGCAATCGCCGCCGCCTCATGCCCAACCAGCCCAAATCCCTCCAGCGATTTCACATGCAGTTGCCGCTCCACCAGCGGCACGGCAAAATCATGCGTAAAGACCCAATCCTCCACGCGAGTCCTGGCCGCGACGCGCTCCAACCCCGCCGGAACCTCCGCACTCACCCCCAGCAACACTTCATTCGCACCAGCCATCAGAATCGCGTCCGCCGCTTGCGCCCGAGCATTCGCTCCCGCAAACTCCGCCGTCCTAAATTCCCCCGTAGAAATATCCAGCAACGCCACGGCACAAACCGTGTGCCCCGCCCTCGCGACGCCTTTGTCCTTGTCGCTAGGGTGGGAATTGCCAGGGTGAAATTCAAAATAAGCCGCCAAAAAATTATTTTGCTCCGCCGCCAGCGACGCATCCAGCGCCGTGCCCGGCGAAAGCACCCGCGTCACCTCGCGCCGCACAATCTTCTTCGTCAGCTTCGGATCTTCCATCTGGTCGCAGATGGCAATCCTGAACCCCCGCCTCAACAGCCGCGCCAGATAGCCTTCCACCGAGTGATACGGAACCCCGCACATCGGCACCAGCCGCTCCCGATCCCGCGCCGTAAGCGTCAACTGCAGTTCGCGGCTAGCCGTCACCGCATCGTCATAGAAAAGCTCGTAAAAATCCCCCATGCGGAAAAACAGCAGCGCATCCGGATTCTCCGTCTTCGCCGCCGTCCACTGCCGCATAAACGGCGTCAGCTCGGCAGCCTTACCCGACACAGCCGGCTCCGCGCTCAAACCCTCACCCACCTCAGCACCAGGGCTAGTCAGCGCAAACGTCTCCACCACGGATTGACTTTCATCCTTAATCACAATTGATAACAAGATTATCGTGCTTCCACCCCTTCGCCCCGCAAAGCGAACCAGCCTGCGCACCGACCCACCCCACCCAAATCAACCCTATTGAGGATGCCGCGCTTAACCTCCCCAGGCCATCCTCAGGCAGCACAACAAGAACGCAAACTATACTGATACTTGCGTCCCAAGAGGTCGGCGGAATGTATTTACTTTGGCTCAGAGTAGCGGCGGTGTTGTACGCAGCGGGAGGCGTCGCTGTCTTTCCTGCCGTGCTCTTTGCCCGCGAGCGCTGGCGCAAAGCCACCTTCTACCTTGCTGGCCTGGCCTTCTTCTTCCACTTCGTCTCCGTCGTGGAAATGCTCGCCGCCGCCCATAGCTGGCTTCCCGTCGGCGTCCGCGACGCCGAATCGCTCCTCGCCCTGCTCATCGCCGCTGCGTTTTTTCTCGTCTGGTGGCTGTACAAAGCCGTTTCGCTCGGCATCTTCGCCCTGCCCGTCACCTTTTTCATCATCTTCATCCCCGCGCTTGGCGTAGATCGATACATCTTTCCCTCCGCCGGCGTTCGCATCAGCTGGCTCGTAGCGCACATTGTGGCCCTGCTCGCCGCATACACCGCCCTCGGCTTCAGCGTCCTCGCCTCGCTGCTGTATCTGGTGCAAGAAAGACGAATCAAGTCCGGCAGCATCAAAACCAAGCTTTCCAGCACCGGTCCAAGCACATTCGACTGGCTCCCACCCCTCGACAACCTCGAGCGCATCGCGCACGCCACGCTGCTCTTCGGCTTTCCCTGCATGACCGTCGGCCTCATCATAGGTGTGGTCCTCGCTCAGGATTCCGCTCTCGGCGCAGCCTACTTCCGCGACCCCAAGGTCATCGCCTCCTTCATCATGTGGGCAGTCTACGTGCTGCTGCTCTTCGTTCGTAATACAGCCGGCCTCCGAGGCCGCCGCGCCGCATATCTCTCCGGAGCCGTCCTCCTGGTCATGCTCGCCGTCTGGGCAGCCAACGTCTTCAGCTCGGTCCACAGGTACGGTGCCCCATGAAGCCCAACCTCGCACCCGAGCAGAATCACAAAACCGTCCTCGGCGTCTTAGGCGTCAATCACAAAACCGCCCCCATTGAGTTGCGCGAGCGCATCGCCATCTCCCGTGACGACTTGGCCTCCGTCACCCGCGCACTTGCCTCCGTACCCGGCGTCGCCGAGTGCATGATCGTCTCCACCTGCAACCGCGTCGAACTCATCACAGCCCTCGATAACCAGAACAGCAGCAGCCCCGATCTCACCGCGTTCCTGCGCAACCAGTTCAGCCTCGGCCCCAAATCCCTCGAAGGCCACGTCTACCAACACAGCGGCAGGCAGGCCGTGAGACATCTCTTTCGAGTCGCCTCCAGCCTCGATTCCATGGTCATTGGCGAGCCGCAGATCCTCGGCCAGGTCAAAGAGGCTTTTTCCATCGCTCGCGAAACAGGAACCATCGGCGGACAGCTTGACCATCTCCTCCAATCCACTTTCGCCGCCGCCAAAAAAGTCCGCACAGAAACCGAAATCGGCTCCAGCTCCGTCTCCATCGCCTCAGTAGCCGTCGAGCTCGCCCGCCGCATCTTCGGCTCGCTCCAGGGCCGCACCGTCTTTCTCGTCGGCGCGGGCAAAATGTCAGAGCTCGCCGCGCGCCATCTGGTCCAGCAGGGCGCAGGCGCCGTCCTCGTCACCAACCGCACCGCCGAGCGCGCGCACAAAATGGCCGAGCCCTTCAACGCTCGCGTCATTCCGTTTGAAGCCCTCCATGAAGCCGCCGCCGAAGCCGACATCGTCATCACATCCACCGGCGCGCCGCATCCCATCTTCCGCCGCGAACACGGCCAGGCGCTTTTACACAAGCGCCGCAACCGCCCCATGTTCTTCATCGATATCGCCGTCCCGCGCGACGTCGACCCCGCAGTCAACAAGCTCGAAGGCCTCTTCGTCTACGACATCGACGATCTCCAGCAGGTAGCCGCCTCGCATCTCGACGAACGCAGCCGTGAGGCTGCCGACGCCGAAGCCCTCATCGCCCGCGAAGTCGAGCGCTTCCACGAGCGCCAGCGCGCCGTCTCCGCCGCGCCCGCAATCGTCGCGCTGCAAAAGCAGGCCGAAGAACTCCGTCAGTCTGAAATCAAGCGCGCTCTTTCCCGCCTCGGTCCACTCACTCCCGATCAGTTGGAAGCTGTGGAAGCCCTCACGCGCGGCCTCGTCAACAAGTTCCTTCACCCGCCCATGCAGGCGCTCAAGCAGGCCGCCCGCGACAACGACGCCACTCGCCTCGACGCCATCTGCGAGACGTACTCGCTTCCCGTAATCACGGAAGGCGGCCCGGAGGTCATCACAGCGCAGCCGGAAGCAGTCACGGAGCAAATGCTTCCGCTCAATGCTTATTCTGACGCGGAGTCCCGCAAATGAACCTTCGCATCGGTAGCCGCGGCTCCCAGCTCGCTCTCTGGCAGGCCAATCACATCGCCGCACTTCTCCGCGATCAAGGCCACTCCGTAGAAATCGAAATCATCAAAACTACTGGCGACCGCCTCCAGTCCATTACCTTCGCGCAGGTAGCCGAGCAATCCGGCACCACCAAGGGCCTTTTCACAAAAGAAATCGAAGATGCACTCGCCGCAGGCAAAGTCGACCTAGCCGTCCACTCCCTGAAGGACCTGCCCACGGAACTTCCCGAAGGCTTCGAGCTGGCCGCCACACCCCGCCGCGCCGATCCGCGCGACGTCTTCGTATCAATCAAGTACGAAAACCTCGCCTCACTCTCGCCGGGAGCCAGAATAGGCACCAGCAGTCAGCGCCGCCGCGCTCAGCTCAAAGCTCTCCGTCCCGACCTCGAAGCCATCGAGTTTCGCGGCAACGTCGATACCCGCCTCCGCAAGCTGGAAGAATACCAGGTAGACGCCATCCTCTTAGCCGCTGCCGGCCTCGACCGCCTCGAACGCACCGACTGGATCCGCCAGCGCCTCGAACCCGACCAGTTCTGCCCAGCCGCAGGTCAGGGCGCACTCGGCATCGAAACTCGCTTAGGCGATACCGCCACAATCGAAGCCCTCAGCTTCCTCAATGATGCAGACACGCATTACGCCATCATCGCCGAACGCGCCTGTCTCTCCGATTTAGGCGGCGGCTGCCAGGTTCCCATCGGCGTCCATTGCCGCTTCCCAGACGCCGCACACGTTGAAATCTTTGGCGTAGTAGCCGACCCCGCCACCGGCACTGCCATCCGCATCCACGAGCGTGAACTGCGCGACGGAACCGACCCGCACTCCCTCGGACTCCTGGCCGCCAAACGCCTGATGCAGTCCGGCGCCGCAAAACGCATAGGTATAGGAGGATGACGGCTCTCTCCGGTCGCCGCATCCTGGTCACCCGAGCCGCGCATCAGGCCAGCAAACTCTCAGAAGGCCTCCGAACCCTCGGAGCCGAACCCGTCGAAGTCCCCGTCCTTGAAATCCGTCCTCCGGGAAGTTTTGCCGCCCTCGACTCTGCACTCCACGACATTGCCTCTTATGACTGGCTCATCTTCACCAGCACCAATACAGTCCATGCCCTCATAGAGCGGGCCACAACCGTGGGTGCCCCATCCATTTCGCAGTCTCACCGCGAAATGGATGGGATAGCAGCACTCTCCATCTCCCCGCATACCCGGATCGCCGCCATCGGTTCATCCACTGCGGCTGCGCTTCAAAATGCGGGCCTTCAAGTCGATTTCGTTCCCACTAGCTATGTGGCAGAAAGCCTCATCAAAGGTCTCGCCAGCTACTGGCCCGGTCAACGAGTCCTTTTGGCCCGGGCATCGCAGGCCCGCGACGTGATCCCCGATGCTCTCCGCACCGCAGGAGCCCAGGTCGATGTCGTCGATGCGTATCGCAATGTGATGCCGACCGACGCTCCTGAAAAGCTGCGCTCAGCTTTAGCGAAAAAACTCGATGCTGCTACCTTTACTAGCTCATCCAGCGTGACGCATTTGGCGGAAGCCGCCGCCAAGGCAGGAATTCCATTTCCGCTGGATGGCATAGCCGCCATCTCCATCGGTCCCATCACCAGCCAGACTCTCTGCGAGCACAACTGGCCTCCCGCCGCTGAAGCCAATCCCAGCGACATTCCCGGCCTTATCGCTGCGGTGAAGCGGTTTTTTGAGAGAAATTGCTGAGTTATCCTGTGCAATGCTGAATCCTAAGTAATTTATTTTGTGGTTATTGGAGACGTTTGCACAGTCCTTATTTGAATCTTTATGCGATCTTCATTCCGGAACTGTGCAACTGTACAGCCTCAAAAGCGAAAGGCCCAAATCCGCAATGGATTCGGGCCTTTTTCAACTTGAAATCATTGTGGCACAAACGGACTATATATTGTGCAAACTATTTTAAGAATTTTTCAGGAATGCCAGGTTTTGTCTTTCGAGTGGCAGAGCTGCTCCAGATTGCACTCATGGCACTTGGGTTTGCGGGCGATGCAGACCTTGCGTCCGTGATGAATGATCTGGTGCGAGTAGCTGATCCAGCGATCCTGCGGGATGATGTGCATCAGCTCCTGCTCCACCTTCTGTGGGGTATCGCCTTTCGCCAATCCGAGACGCCGCGAGATACGAAAGACATGCGTGTCCACAACAACGCCCTCAGCCTTGCCAAAGCTGACGCCAAGCACCACGTTCGCCGTCTTGCGCGCCGCGCCGGGAACGGTGATCAGCTCGGCAAGCGTCTGCGGAACCTTGCCGCCAAATGTTTCCATAATGGTCTTTCCCGCGCCCTGAATCGACTTCGCCTTATTGCGATAAAACCCGGCGGTCCGCACCAGGGATTCAAGCTCCGGCAGCGTAGCCTTCGCCATCGCCGCAGGAGTAGGGAAGCGCTTGAAGAGAGCGGGTGTGACCATATTTACCCGCACATCGGTACACTGCGCCGAAAGAATCGTCGCCACCAGCAACTCCCAAGGCGATTTGTGATCGAGCGCGCAGATGGCTTCAGGATAGGCTTCATCGAGGCCGTGCAAGATCGCGGCAACGCGTTCGGGAGAGAGGTCGCCGTGGTTGGCAACGGCTTTATTCAGAGCAGTTTTCTTAGAGGGGGATTTTTTTTCGGCGGTGCTGGTTGCGGGCATGATGATCTCGATTGAGTTCATGCTATCTCAGCGGAGGGAGCAGGGGCCTTCAGGCCCCTGAAATGGATGCGGCAGTATGCCGGGCCTTTAGGCCCGGGCTTGTAAATGTTCAGGCATAGGATCGAGAGAAACTCTCGCAGCAGAGCTATAGGGATATTGTTCCGGTAACGATGTAAGCCCGCGCCGCACAGGATTCTGCTCTATATATAGGACGGCATTCCTAAATTTATCTTCATTAAGAATCTGGCTCTCGTTGAAGCTTTTCATCCACACGTCGAGTTTGCTTTTAAATCGAAACGAAAAGCCACCTTTGATGAACTGCACGGCCTTTTCCAGAGAAATTTCCGGAGCGGGTGTGATGATCGCGTGGAAATGGTCCGGCATGATGACAAATGCATGCAGTAAAAACTTGCCTTGTGCGCGATAGTCGAAGATTGTTTGCTGCAAGATCTCTGCGCTGGCTGTGACCTGAAAGAGAGAGCGGCGTTGAGCCGTAACAGAGGTGACGAGATAGGTGCGGATTTCCTGCGGTGCGAGGCGCATGGCGGAAGGATAAACGAAAGGCCCGCGGCTAAAGCCGCGTTATTTTGCATCCCTGTTTCAGGGGCCTGAAGGCCCCTGCTCCCTCCGGGAAACCAGTACCCATATATATGCATGTAAACAAAATTGTGTACTCTAGAGCTATGCAAGGCTACCCGGCAAATCTTCGTAAGGACGGGAAATCGATTCTGGTTACGTTTCCAGATATTCCGGAAGCAATTACCTGTGGCAAAGACCGCGCCGAGGCGCTGGAGATGGCGAAAGAAGTGCTGGAACTGGCAATGGACTTCTATTTTGAGGACCAGCGCCCGGTGCCGATGCCGTCGAAGCCCAAGCGTGGACAGGTTCTGGTGGAACTGCCTGTGAGCGTAGCGGCAAAGGTTCTGCTGCTGAATGAAATGCTGAGCCAGAAGGTGAGGCCGATTGAGCTGGCGCGGCGCATCGGAACAACAAAGCAGGAAGTAAACCGGCTGACCGACCTGAAACACGCCACGAAGATTGATCGCATCGATGCTGCGCTGCGCGCGCTGGGGAAGAAGCTTATTTTGAATGCGGCGTAGGCTTTGCCATGATTGCTACATAGTGCGGTTTTTTTGAAAGTATGCGCATCTCTCGCGCAGATAGCATCGGTCACAGTCTGGCGCTATCGAAGTACAGGTCTTCTCGCCCAAGAGCCAGAGTGGGCCGTCCAACTCCCATGGGTCGTCTGGATGTATCTCGCGGCAGATGCGGATAGCAGAGAATGGCCTGGAGGTTGGAATTGCCTCGCCGAGAATGCTGCGGCCGATGACGCGGCAGATACGAACGTCGGCCTTCGGGTCGCCCTTGCCTTTGACATAGCCGCAGTCCTTGAGCGCACCAACTATCATGCGGGAGATTTGTTCTCCAGCGCCAATCCAGTGAAGCCGAGCCAGCGTGCTGAAAGCATCTTTGTCCTTCCAGATGAGCCGGGCATCACCATCGAACCAGTATGTAATTGCTTCAGCAATAGGCCATAGGCGGTTGTGCGGCGGGCGCTCCCTGTGGAGCTTGTGTCGCCTGAAGGCGAAATCTGAGCGCCACTCCTCCTCGGGAGTTTCGTAAATCTTACGCCACAGGTCATCCCGGAATTCAGGGCCGTTCTCAAAAAATTTGTAGACGGCATTCCACGGATCGTCGATCTTGTCTCTTCTCCGATAATCGAGGAGACAAGCTAGCAGAAACGCGTTTGCGATGTGCTTCTGCTCGGTCTCCGGTCGTTTGTCATACCCGCAAATCGCACCCCACAAGTCAGCTAGGGAAGGTCTGATTAAGTCCGTGAAGCATACCTCAGCGGCTAAAGCCGCATTGATTTTGCTGCATTTATGTCACGGCTGAAGCCGTGACCTACCGTTC
>Ga0208193_1000151_pt1 | contig 47559 bp, 38 predicted proteins | sample June2015DPH_17_2_FD_184716 | JGI IMG/M metagenome (GOLD analysis project Ga0208193, IMG submission 184716) | Peatland microbial communities from SPRUCE experiment site at the Marcell Experimental Forest, Minnesota, USA - June2015DPH_17_10... | ecosystem: Environmental > Terrestrial > Soil >...
GTCCGTAAGACTGAAGGTTGGAGTGACTGCAAAGTCTATTGGTATAATCCCTGTTTCGCCGCTCTGCAAGAAGCATTCGCTTACTTGCCAGCTTGCCGATTGCGAGACCTGGAGGTTGAGCAGAAGCGTCATGGCGCTGCCGCTGGCTTCTATTGGCGCGGGCAGGTTTATCTGGACGTTGGAATCAGGCGTATTGCCATCATAACCGTAAATGCTGGTTGCAACCTCGTCTCCGGAAGTTGGGGAAGCAGCGCCCATGCAGTCAAAGAGGGCCGTCCCGATGGCAGCCGTCGCAGAGGTGTATGTGTCCTGGGGGATAGTGGTTGTGAACAGAGGCTCCGAGCCTCCGTTGAGATGCATGAATTCATCGTATTCGTAGCCGGGGAATAGAGTCACGGTGTTTCCCGACTTCCCGGTGAGGGTGATGCTGTTAAAGAAGAGATTGAACTGCGTGAGCTGATCGTTTGCCGTGCTGGATGCCAGAAGAGTAACCTGCGTGTTCCCCTGGGGCTGAGGCGGATTGGATGGACCCGGCTGCGTTGGTGCTGCCACAGCCCGTGCTATAGATGGCTATCAGGACGGAAACGAGGATAAGCAGCATGCAGCGGATAGACGAGGCTTGTCCGCGCGAAGATGAGGTTCTCTTCCGCTCATAAAATTGCGAGTCGATTGCGCCCTCACGAAGAACATATGTGGACGTCTTAACTGACATTCCACCGATCTGGGACACAGGTATGGCAAAAAAGAACTCAGCACAGCCATGCGGCAATACTTCTTTCGTTGTGTCATTCGTCTGTTGAGATGGCGCGTCGGCAATTATTCGAAAGCACTTCACGGCTGTCAAGTTAAATTTGCGGCTGAACCTGCGAGTCCCAAGCTATTTCGGCAGGAGGCTGAAGTTCTAGCTTGCGGGCGTGCTGTCCGCAGGCTTTTTGCCTGCGCCGAAGAGCCAGGCGTTGAGGAAGGCGAAGAGCATGCCGCCTACCGTGAACTTGAGCCAGACGGGGGCGGAGGATGGCGAGAAGAAGCCTTCGAGGCAGCCTGCTACGACAAGCATGGGGATGGTGCCGGAGACGAGGCGTGAGGCTTCCATGCCGCTCTGGGCGACGGCGTCTTTCCAGCGGAGTGCGCCGGGGAAGACCATTCCGTGTGCGAGGCGCAGGCCTGCCGCGCCGGCGAGCATGATTGCGGGAAGCTCGAGCGAGCCGTGAGGAGCGACGAAGCTCCACAGCGCGACAGACATGCCGTAATGGTGGCAGGCTGCGCCGATGACGCCGAGCATCATTCCGTTGTTATAGAGCGAGAACAGGGTGAGGAGGCCGAAGGTGATTCCGCCTGCGAAGGTCACGAAGCTGACCGAGAGATTGTTGGTCATGATGGCGCTGGTGGCGGTGGGAGCGACGCTGACGACAGATTGCGTCCACATTTCGTGGCGCTCCATGGTGGCGATCATCTGCGGGCCGAGGAAGTGGCGCATGAAGTCGATGTGGGTACTGGTGAGGATAGCGCCGAGTGCGCAACAGGCCAGCGTGATGCCGACGGAAAGCCCGACGTAGGCTAAATTGCGGCGGAAGATTTCCGGGTACTCGTCGCGCAGATAACGGAAGAGATGCAGGGCGCTCGTTTTACGACCGGCATAAATGATATGGTGGGCGCGAGCCAACAGTTGATTGACATGCGTAGCATAGGTCTGTGCGGTTGCGTCGCGACGGAGCACGGAGAGATCGGAGGCTACCTGCCGGTAGAGCAAGGCCATCTCCCGCATTTCGGCGCGGGAGAGCTGTTTGATGCCTGCGGAGTTGACCGCCGCGAGCAAGGCTTCGAGGCGGCTCCAGTAAGGACGCCGCTTTTGAAGCCAGAGGTTGGAGACAATAGTATTTGCCATGAGTACGAGCCCTAATTCGACAAGACTGGATCAAACGAGACTGGAACAGATGGGACTGGATCAGGTTAACGCAGAGGCCCTGAATCCGGAACACCACGCCATCGATACGCCGGAGCTGGTGGCGATTGAGATGCCGCTGGCGGGCATCGGCAGCCGCTTTATCGCTATATTGATCGATACGCTGCTCTGGATCGTGAGCTTTTTCGTGCTGATCATTGTCTTCAGCCTTTTAGCTCCGGCGTTTCATGCCTTCAGCCGCCTGTCTGAGCAGTGGATCACGGGGATTGTCATCTTTCTGCTTTTTCTGCTGCAGTGGGGCTATTTCACGCTCTTTGAGGCTTTCTGGAATGGGCAGACGCCGGGCAAAAAGATTGCCAGGATTCGCGTGATTCAGCGATCGGGGCGTCCTATCGGCATTCTGGAATCGATGGCCCGCAACTTCATTCGGATTGTGGATCAGATTCCTACGTTTTATGCGGTGGGCATTGTGTCTGTCTTTGTGACACGGCAGAACCAGCGGCTGGGGGACATGGTTGCGGGAACGATTGTTGTACGGGATCGGCCGCAGGAGGCTCCGCTGTGGGGCGATTCGGGCTCGCGCACCTTTACGGCGGCGAGTTTTAGCTCGGGCGTGACTCCGCAGGCCCTGCCGCCTGAGCCACACATGCGCGTGAGCCTGCCGCCTGGGAATATCGCCAAACTTGCCTCGGGCGATCTGGAGGTGCTGGAGAATTTTCTCTCCCGGCGGCTGGATATGCCGCTGAGCACGCGGGCGGCTCTGGCGGAGCGTATCTCGGCTGCGCTGAGGGCAAAATCGGGCCTGGAGATGCCTCCGGAGATAAGCACGGAGACGTTTCTGGAGGCGACGGCGCGGCAACTGCGCGATATGGCCCGGATGGGTTAGCCGGCATACAACACAAGTAACCTTTTGATGAAGCGTTTGCATCTTAAAGAGTGCCGATATGCAGCTCTTTCAGGTCTCTGCGTGGGCATTTTTCGGCGGCAAGCCGCTGTAAGCGTTTAGCTTATTTCTTTACGACTTAAGTAATTCATTTAGTTCCAATAATTCATGAAAGGCACGACAATTCCAAGACAATTCTGTGACAATTTCTTGACAATACCTCTCAAACGGGAGTTAAATTTCATACGGCTGGAAGGCCGCTTTTTTTGGAGGCACCAACTTAAACGATTAAGTAGCTGTCTACCAAAAAACAGAGCCAGCAAATCCTCATTGTTCGTTTTCGTGGATTCCTCCGTAATTCCGGAGTGCTCAGGCGGTCCCTGAAAGCAGCGCGGTGAGAAATGGGAGAACAGGACAACGATCGTTCTCCAGGTTGGATTGTGAGACAGGCCACAATCCAGACCAACAAAAACGAAGTCGCAACCGGGCATCATGCCTTTTTGAAAAAGGAAGGTCAGATGAGAATCAAATTGCCAGGGAGACCCATTCTTCTAATTCTGCTACTAGCTCTAGCAACTTCTCTGGGCGCATACGCCCAGGAGAATGCTGAGTTGACAGGAAGCGTCACAGACCCCACGGGCGCTGTGATACCGAATGCAAGAGTCACCATCACCAACCCCGCCACCGGGGAAACGCGCTCGACGGCAAGTAACGGTGCGGGTCTTTACGACTTTTCCGGATTGAACCACGGCACCTACACGCTGAAGGTTGAGGCTTCCGGGTTCAAGCAGTACCAGAAGACCAACGTTGTGATGAACGTGGCCGCGACGGTGGCCGAAAATGCGGTGCTTGAAATCGGCGCCAACAACCAGACGGTTACGGTGGAAGCCGACGCGCTCCATCTGCAGACGGAAACCAATGAAGTCAGCAACCTGATTACCGGCGACCAGATTACCCAACTGGCTACCAACGGCCGCAACATGGTTTCACTGACGACGCTGGGCACGGGTGTTTCCGCCATGATTCCCTCTTTCAACGGCGTCACGGCGCAGGGCAGCGGCTTCGGGCTTAGCTTTAACGGCATGCGCCCGGATCACAATGACTGGCTGATTGACGGCGGCGAGGCTTATGACCGCGGCTCGGGCGGCAAATTCGACGTGATGCCCACCATGGATATTCTTGGCGAGTTCCAGGTTTTGAGCAGCAACTACAGCCCGGATTACGGCATCAGCTCCGGCGGCACGATTACGATGGTGATCAAGTCCGGCAGCAAGAGCCTTCACGGCGGCGCCTGGGAATTCAACCGCAACGATGCTTTCGATGCCGGCAATTACTTTTCCAAGCAATCGAATACGCCCACGCCGGAACTTCGACTGAATATCTTCGGCTTCGATATCGGCGGCCCGGTAGTCATTCCCGGCATCTATCCGAGATCGAAGAGCCGGACGTATTTCTTCGAGAGCGAGGAGTGGCGTCGTTATATCCAGGGCGCCAGTCCGGTATCGACGGCAACGGTTCCCGACGCGGACTTCCCGACTGCGGGACAGGCTCTGAACTACAACGCGTGGAACCTGAAAACAGCGCCGCTGGTGCCTGTGACTTCAGACCCGAATAAGCTCGCCGAGTATCCAGCCAACTGGGTGCCTGGGCAGCCGATCCCGGCAAACGCGGATGGGACCTATACGATTCCGGCCGGCGTGCTGGATCCCAACGCGGTTTTGTTCATGGGAACAGGGGCAATTCCGCACGCGACAAACGGCACCGGAAGCACAGACAATCCGCTGGTTATTGCAGCGCCTAAACAGCCCACTTACGTTCGTGAGGACGTGGTCCGCATCGATCATGACATCAGCTCCAAGTACCACTTGATGGGTCACTGGATTCATGACCAGATGTCGCAAACCATCTATCCCAGCGAATGGAGCGGCAGCAGCTACTACACGGTGGGCACGGTGTTTGCCAACCCGTCGTGGGCCTCGGTGATCAAGTTGAGCCAGGATCTTTCTCCAACGCTGCTCAACGAGACGGCTCTCAACGTGAACGGAAACACAATCGTATGGAGCCCGGTGGGCATCTCTCAGCAGCCGGCGGGTTGGACAGGGCAGCCTCTTTCCGGTTTCACGGGCAACAATGCGCTCAAGGAACTGCCTGGAGTTGGATTCTCCGGCACGCTGAATACGGCATGGACGCAGAACTACGATCCATGGCACAACGCGTTTCTGGATTACCAGGTCCGGGACGATCTGTCGTGGCAGAGAGGCAGACATGGCTTGAAGTTTGGCGTCTCTTATATGCGCGTGGACAAAAACCAGGAGCAACAGTCGCTTGTCCAGGGAACCTATAACTTTGGATCGGACTATTCAGGGGACTCTTACCTGAACTTCCTCATGGGTTTTGCGGATCAGTTCACGCAGCTCCAGAATTTGACTACCGCTCACTGGCTGAATAACACTTACTCCGTTTATGGCATGGACAACTGGCACCTGACGCCGCGCCTGACCCTGAATCTTGGGGTGCGCTACGACGCTCTGCCGCGTGTCTATGAAAAGTTCAACCGCGTTTCGAACTTTAATCCGGCGCTGTTCACCGCCGCGGCTGCGCAGGTTCCGGACCCGACAACCGGCTCTCTGAATCCAACCGGACCGGGAGTTCAGAACGTCAATGGAACGCCCTTCTACTTGAATGGCATTGCGTTAGCCGGCTCGAGCAACACGGCGCGCGGCCTGGTGAACAACGACTACAACACCTTGGAGCCTCGCGTCGGTGCTGCTTTCGATGTGTTCGGCACCGGCAAAACAGTTCTGCGCACCGGCTTCGGCGTCTTCTATGAACGCGTTCAGGGCAACGACATCTACGGCTTGAGCTCGAATGCCCCGTTTGCGGTGAATGCGCAGGTGAACGGCGTGTACTTCAGCAATCCCAACCAGAGCGCTGCAACCGGCGCGCAAGCCACCACCCCGCTTAACCCGAGCAGCCCTGGAAGCCTTGACACCCACTATCCGAATCCAGGCACGGCGCAGTTCAGCCTGGGTATTCAACAGCAGCTTCAGCCATCCGTTGTAGCCATAGTTCAGTATGTTGGATCGGTTGGCTGGGACCAGAACAACGAGCGCAGCATTAACACACTGCCGCTGACCGACCCGACCAACGGCACCTACGACAACCGCGAGGCAGTGGCAAATAACAGCGGCCTCTCCAACCAGTACCGAATCTACTCCGGCTACGGTGGAATCTCGCAGGTGGAAAGCGTCACCAACTCCAACTATCACTCGCTGCAGGCTGGACTGCGCCTTGAAAACAAGCACGGCCTCAATGCACAGTTCTCCTATACCTGGTCGCATGAAATCGACATCGCCAGCGGCGACGAGGGATCGACCAACGCAGCCGGCGGGCAGGCCTTTGTCTCAAATCCGTTCAACATCGCGTATGACCGCGGCTCGGGCGTGCTCGACCGCCGGCATATCTTCAACGTCAACTATGACTACAAGCTGCCATTCTTCCGGAACAGCAATGCTCTTGCCCGCACCACGCTGGGCGGATGGGAGATCTCCGGCGTTACCGTGGCGGAAGCAGGATCGCCGCTGCAAGCCTACTACAACGGTCCGGATATTGTGGGCCTTGGCGGCGGAACGGTCAACCGGCCTGACGTCTCCGGCGGAACCAAGGGACCGAAGACTCAGACGGCGTGGTTCAAATCGTCGGCCTTTTCTTCTCCCACGGCACCCTGGGATGGCGGCGCCAACCAAGGCTTCGGCACTGCGGGCAAGGATGCTGTAGTCGGCCCTGGGCTCTTTAACTGGAACATAGCCATGTTCAAGAGCTTTGCGCTCACCTCGCATGAAGGCCCCCGATTCGAGTTCCGCGTCGAGTCCTTCAACACCTTCAACCACACCGAATTCAACGGACTAGACACAACGCTGGAGGATAAGAACTTCGGGCAGGCAACCAGCGTTTACGATCCTCGCACATTGCAGTTTGGCGGCAAGTTCCTGTTCTAAATTGCGATTTTCAACCTGGCGCGGCGGGCATTTTGCCTGCCGCGCTTTTTCTTTGCAGAAGTCCGGCATCCCTTGTAACGACTGATGATGCATCTTCGTCGCATGTCTTTTTGCGAGAAGATTGGGACAACTGAGAAAATCAATTCCGCAGTCTTAATAGAGGCAAGCGTGCCACGGATTTTATCTCTCGCTTTGATTTCGTTTTTATTTGTCGCGCCCGCGTTGGCGCAGAACGCGGCAAGTGCGAATGCCGCGCCGAGCCGCGAAGCAGCATTGAATCTGGAAGAGCAGGACAAGCCTGCCGATGCTGAAGCTGCGTGGCACGCGATCTTGAAAGCTCAGCCAGGCAATGCCGAGGCGCTTGCACATCTCGGACTTATCGCCAGTCACCAGGAACACTACAAGGATGCCGCTGTTTATTATCGCAAGGCGCTTGTCCTCAATCCCAAACTGCCTGGTGTGCGCCTGAATCTTGGGCTTGCGCTGTTTAAAGGCGGCGAGATGAAGGAGGCCGTGCCGGTGTTTGCGCAACTTCTCAAGTCTGCGGCGCCTGATTCTCCGGACGCTCAACGCTATACCATTCTGCTGGCTATGTCTCATTATGGCGCACAGGAATATGCTCCGGCTGTTCCGCTGTTCAAGAAAGCCGCGGCGCGCGATCCGCGGAATCTGACTCTTCTGATGACACTTGCACATACCTGCCTGTGGTCGAAGCAATACCAGTGCGTGCTGGATACGTATAAGGAGATTCTTGCGCTGAATGCGGAGTCGGCTGAGGCCGACATGCTGGCCGGAGAAGCTTCGGATGAGTTGCATGATCATGGCGATGCTATTGAGCAGTTTCGTGCGGCTGTGAAAGCCAATCCAAATGAGCCGGAGGTGCATTTCGGTCTTGGCTATCTGCTATGGACACAGAAGCATCTTGACGAGGCTGCAACGGAGTTTCAGGCGGAGCTGGCGAACGATCCCAAACACACGCAGTCCATGATGTATCTCGGCGACACGTATATGCAGTTGAACCAGCCGGAGAAGGCTCTGCCATTTCTTGAGCAGGCTGAGCGGGCGGATCCCTCGCAGTGGCGGGTGCATCTCGATCTCGGCAGCGTGGCTGCCGATGCGGGACAGAATGCTGAGGCCTTGCGCCAATTGCTGCTGGCTGACAAACAACAGCCGAATGAAGTGAATGTCCACATGCGCCTGGGGCGGCTATACAAGGCAATGGGCAAAACGGCGGAGGCCAAGGCGGAGTTCGATAAGGCTTCCATGCTGACCAACGCTGCGGATGAAGTACTGGTGCGCCAGATGCGGCCTAAGAATCCTGTTGAGAAACCTGCGCCGCCGCCTCAGTAAGTTGTGGTCTGGTTGGTGTGCGCGCGCAGATACCAGCAGGGGCTCGACTGATTCTGCTGATATGGCGGAAACGGGAAGAGGCTTCGCGTGCAGGTCCACTGCTCCTGGCCCTGGTAGTCGATCTCCTGCTTTTCATTTTTGAGCGACGCGGCGACAAAGAGGCTTACCGTTATCGTGTCCGTGGGCGAGCCCCGCAGTTTGAATGTGAGCCAGTCGGCTGCGTAGAGTACGGCGGCGATAATTAAAAGCGCAACGGCGGCAATACGCAGATAACGCATCATAGATTTTCTTCTCCTGCGGGGAGCGAGGCTGGAATCGATTGGGAAGCTACGCCGGTGAGGCGGCGTGAGCGTGCTTCGGCAATGACGTGCTCAAGTTGCGCGGCGGCTTGCGCGTAGCTGAGCCCCTCGGCGCGAATGTTTGAGATGCAGACCCGCTCGGCATCTGTGCGGCCTGACCGTGGCTGCCATGTGATGTAGGCCCCGAGCGAGTCTGGCGAACTGAGGCCGGGGCGCTCGCCGATCAATACGATGGAAAGCTGTGCATCGAGCGTCTGGCCGATCTCATCGCCGATGGCTACGCGGCCCTGTTCGACGATGCAGATGGGTGCAAGGCTCACGATGGCGAGGCGAGGAAGCAGTTCGTTGAGTACGGCTGGGACGTGACGCTCGATGGCGAGTGAGGAGAGGCCGTCGGCAATGATGAGAGCCAGCTCTGCGTCGCGTGGTTGCGCGGAGAGTAGTTTGCGGCTGTCGTCACTTAGTAGCCGGCCGAGATCGGGGCGTTGCAGATACTCCGCGCGATTGGCTGCCGCGGAATGAAGCTGTAGTACGACGGAATTGGTTTCGGCCTTGATGGCTGCGGCGAGGCCTGCGGCATCGAGACGCGCATGGACTGCGTCGCGTGCGCGGGCGTGGGCGAGTTGGAAGGCGAGCACGTCACGTGTCTCAAGGCTAATGCCTGTGCGGCCCAGACCGACACGCGCCGGAGTAAGCGACTGCAGTTTTGCGACGATGCCGTTATGGACGAGATCGCTCATGCGGTCAGAAGCCTCTCCGGATGCGTTGCTTCCAGTGCGAGGCGGGCGAAGTTATCGCCGGCGAGCCATGCTTCGAATTCGGGCGCGGGTTTGAGGCCGAGAATGCGACGCACGTAGAGCGCATCATGAAAGCTGGTGCTCTGGTAGTTGAGCATGACGTCATCCGCGCCGGGCACTCCCATGATGTAGTTGACGCCTGCGGCTCCGAGCAGTGTGAGAAGTGCGTCTGTATCGTCCTGGTCGGCTTCGGCATGATTGGTATAGCAGACGTCGCAGCCCATGGGAAGGCCGAGGAGCTTGCCGCAGAAGTGATCTTCAAGTCCGGCGCGCGTGATCTGCTTGCCGTTGTAGAGATACTCGGGGCCGATGAAGCCGACGACTGTGTTGACGAGCATGGGCGAGAAGGCGCGGGCTACGGCGTAAGCGCGGGCTTCGAGTGTCTGCTGATCTACACCTAAACCACCGGTGCCGTAATGCGCGTTGGCGGAGAGTGCTGAGCCTTGGCCGGTTTCAAAGTACATTACGTTTTGGCCGACGGTGCCGCGATTGAGCTTTCGGCCCGCGTCATCGGCTTCGCGCAGAAGTGCGAGATTGATGCCAAAGCTGCGATTGGCGGCTTCAGTTCCGGCGATGGATTGAAAAATGAGATCGACGGGCGCGCCCAATTCAAGGGCGGCCATTTGTGTTGTGATGTGAGCGAGAACGCAGCTTTGTATGGGAATGAAAAAACGCTGGCGCAGTGCGTCGATGAGATGCAGGAGATGCGCTGTGGCTGCTGGACTGTCACCGGCGGGGTTGATGCCGATGACGGCGTCGCCTGACCCGAGGAGAAGACCATCGAGGATGGCAGCGGCGATTCCCGCGGGATCGTCTGTGGGATGGTTTGGTTGCAGGCGCGCGCTCAAGCGACCGGGCAGGCCCACCGTGGTGCGAAAGCACGTGATGACGCGGATCTTTGCAGACGCGGCGATGAGATCCTGCAGGCGCATGAGCTTGCTTACGGCTGCGGCCATCTCTGGCGTGAGGCCGGGAGCGAGTGCGGCCAGGCGCTCAGGCGTGGCATCGTCCGAGAGCAGCCAGTTGCGCAGCTCGCCGACGGTGAAGGAACGCACGGGTGCGAAGGCTGCCGCGTTGTGGGTGTCGATGATGAGCCGTGTAACTTCGTCGGTTTCGTATGGGACGACCTGGTCGTTGAGGAAGCGCTGGAGCGGTAGATCGGCGAGTGCGCATTGCGCGGCTACGCGCTCCTCGGCTGATTCCGCTGCAATTCCGGCGAGGATGTCGCCGCTGCGCTCGGGCGTGGCTTTGGCCAGCAGCGTGGACAGATCCGGGAAGAGGTGGCGCATGTTGCCGACGGTGTGCGTGAAGCCCATTGCATTCAGGATAGCTGCATCCTGCCGGTCAGTTACTGGTTCTGTTGGGTCGGATTGCTAGAATTCTCGCGTAGTTTGCTTTGCCTGTTTTGCCCATTTTGATTTGCTTATCTGGAGAAAACATCGTGAACCGTTTCCGTATTGCAGCGGCATTTGTTCTGGCAGCCACGCTTTTGACCGCACACGGCCAGCAAACACCTGATCCGCTGGTGATTGGCACATCCGCTGGACAGATTCGCGGCGTATCACGCGCAGGTGGTGGAGCGGAGTTTCTCGGCATTCCGTATGCCGAGCCTCCTGTGGGCGAATTGCGCTGGCATGAGCCGATTCCTGCAAAGGCGTGGACGGGTCTTCGTGAGGCTACGCAGTTTGGCTCGCCGTGTGCGCAGCCGGATTTGGGAGCGTGGAATCGCCATGATGCGGCCACGAGTAAAGAGGACTGCCTGTTTTTGAACGTGATTACGCCTGAATGGCCGGCGCAGCAAAAGCCTTTGCCGGTGATGTTGTGGCTGCATGGCGGGGCGAATGCAGGCGGATCGGCTTCCGGGGCGCTGTATAAAGATGGAACGCTGATTCGTCACGGCATTCTGCTGGTGACGGTGAACTACCGCCTGAGTGTCTTCGGATTTCTTGCGCATCCGGGTCTTACGCGCGAGTCAGCGCATGGAAGCAGCGGAAATTATGGGCTGGAAGACCAGATTCTGGCGCTGCGCTGGGTGCGACAGAATATTGCGCGATTTGGCGGCGATCCGAACAACATTACGGTCTTTGGCCAGTCCGCGGGCGCGATTGACACCAGTCTGCTGATGACTTCCTTTGCGAAGAACGAATTTCATAAGGCGATTGCCGAGAGCGGTGCGGCGTTCCTGGCGCCGGTGCCTCCGCTGGCGCAGGCTGAGAAGGATGGGGTTGCATTTGCGTCCACCATGAATGCGCCGGAGGGCGAGGCTGCCGTGAAATTTCTGCGCGGGCTCAGCGCTGAGGAGTTGCTGAAGGCTGTGTCAGATCCCGATGTCAAGCGCAGGCCGCATGTGGGACCGATTGTGGATGGGTGGGTCATTACGAAATCGCCTGCGGAGGTTTTTGCCGGCGGGCATCAGTCGCAGATTCCAATGCTGCTGGGCGTGACGACACGCGAATTTGGAAATGATTTGACGCCGGAGCGGCTGGCTGCACACATCAAATTGATTGCGGGCAGCCATGCGGAGGAAGCGTTGAAGCTTTATCCGGTGAGCGACGCTGCTTCCGATCCGCTTTATGGCAAGGCTAGCGACCAGTGGGCCGCGGATATGCGTTTTCATTGTCCGGTGGCGACGGAGGGGGCGTGGCAGAGCAAGGCGAAGCAGCCGGTGTATTTGTATCAGTTCGATCACCCGATTCCGGGACAGGAGGCACAGGGGGCTGTTCACTCCGCGGACCTGCCGTATGTGTTTGGATATTTTCCGAAGTCTGGGAATATCGCCGGTAAATTTACCGATGCCGACATGCGGCTGGCCGATCTGATGGAGACTTACTGGACCAACTTTGCGAAGACGGGCAATCCGAATGCGAAGGATGTTCCTGACTGGCCGCGGTTGACGGAAGCGGGCGGCTACCTTGAGTTCATGCTGGATGGTCATGCGGAAGCGCGAGCGTCGCTGCTGCGTGCGCCGCAGTGCGCGTTGTACCGGGAGATTCTGGATAACTTTTTGCATGAGGCGCAGTGAAGCGGAATAGAGGCGATTGGTTCGGTGATGAGCACCATGCTACCCTTTCGGCACCATGCGATTTAGTTTCTTGCTTGTAGCTTTTTGCGCGGCCAGTTTTTGCGTGGGCCAGCAGACCGGTGTATCTCCGCTTCCTGCCGATCCGCGCGCAATTCTTGAGGCGGCACGGCCACTCTACGATTTTTCTTCCGCCGATCTGAAACCCTGGCATCTGCGAGTCAGCTATCAGCTCTATGACGAGAAGGAAGCTCCAACCGAGCAGGGCACATTTGAATATTGGTGGGCTTCGCCTGAAGCGCATCGAAGTTCATGGACGCGCGGCAGTGTGAGCTATACCACCTGGGAGGTTGCAGGCCACCGCCACGCGCATCAAGGCTCAAGCGAAGCGCTTAGTTATGTCGAGAGCAAGCTGGAGCAGGCGTTCTTTTCTCCACTGCCGAGCGAGCGGACTGTGAATTCCGACCATACTCAGTTCGAAAAGCGAACCTACGGAAAAGACGCCAACATGATGCAATGCGTGATGGTGGGGCCTAAGATGACAGGGGTCGGCGCGACTCCGATCGGATTGTTCCCGACCTACTGCTTTGTGCCATCGCAACCTGCCCTGGTTGCGTATTTTGCATACGCGGCACCTGTTATTGAGTTTAATCAGATCGCGAAGGTGCAAGGCCGCTATCTACCGAAGCAGATTACGATTCTCTCGTCGAGCCGGAAAAAGCTGCTCACGGCGTCCGTCGAGATGACCAACGGCATTTCTCCACAAGATGCCGCGCTTTCGCCTCCGCAGGATGTGAAGGCTTCGTATCCTCCCAGGAAGGTTGAGGAGGCTGGAGCAAAGGATTCCGCAGCGAACCAGAATCTAGATGACGACGCAAAGGCCATGGCCGCATTGCGTGATGGAATCACAATTTCTCCTGAAGAGGCACAGGGATTGGCTTTGAGCAGGCCGTCGCCGATCTATCCTCAAGATGCAAAGGACGCGCGTATCAGCGGCACTGTTGTTATTCACGCGGTGATAGGACGCGATGGCTGGGTCCACGATATGCAGGTGGTCTCAGCGCCCTCGGCATCGCTGGCTGCATCTGCGCTCGGCGCGGTTTCACAGTGGCACTATCGGCCATATCTGCTCAATGGCGAGCCGGTGGAAGTAGACACCACGGCTAACGTGATCTACTCGCTTGGGCGGTAATGTCGCGCATAGCTCTCATTGCCGAGTTTTTTGTTCTCTTTGTGGCGCTGCCGCTGGGGTATCGCTTTGCGCCGGTCAGGATTCCTGCGCTGCCGGTGCTGTGGGTGATTGCGGCGTATGCGTGGTGGCGGCTAGTACGCGATACACACTTCGATCGGGCGCGGATGTGGGATATTGGCGCGCTGCCGGGGCGTGCGGGTTTGATCCTCGCGATCTTTGCGATTGTGGCGCTGGCGATCTGGCTTGGCGTGCGAAGGTTTGCGCCGGAGCTGGAGTGGAGTTTTGTGCGCAGCAATCCGGGATTCTGGGCGATTGTGATGGCGGCCTATCCGGTGTTGTCGGTTTATCCGCAGGGGATTATCTACAGGGCCTTTTTCTTTGAGCGCTACAGCGCGATCTTTCCTTCACGCTGGGCGATGATTGTGGCGAGCGCGGCGGCTTTTGCGTTTATGCACCTGATCTTCCGCAACTGGCTTGCGGTGGGGCTCACGTTTGCGGGAGGGCTGCTCTTTGCGTGGCGTTACGGGGAAACAGGATCGCTGGCGACATCGAGCTTTGAGCATGCGCTCTATGGGTGCTGGCTGTTTACGGTGGGCCTGGGCCAGTATTTCTATCATGGGACGATTGCGAATGTGGGTACGGCACTGAAACGGTGAGCGCGAAGAAAAACGCCCCGAGCCTTGCGGCCCGAGGCGTTCGTCGTTTCAGAGGTTCCTAGGACTCGATGGAGGCGGCACGGGGCGAGACGCCGCTGATTTCCGCTGCGCGTGCCTCAGCATAAGCCGCTGCGCCGATCACGGCTACATACGGCTCAAGAATTACGCGCACTGGCATATTGATGAGCAGTTGGCTCAAACGGCCCTTGTCTGTAAAAGCCTTGATGAAGGTACCGTCCTTGAGCTTCTCAAGAATGCGGGGCGCGATGCCTCCTCCGATGTAAAGACCGCCGACGGAAAGAATCTTGAGTGCCAGGTTGCCTGATTCGGCGCCATAAGCCGAAACAAACATATCGAGCGTCTTTTCACAGATTTCGCTTTTGGCGGCAAGACCGTTTTCCGTGATGACGGAGTTGGGATCATGCGCGGCGGCGATCTGCTCGCCCAGCCATGCCGGCACTTCAAGGCCACGCACGTCGCGCAGGAACTCGAAGATGTTTGTCATGCCCATGCCGCTGAGGACGCGCTCCCAACTGATGCGTCCGTTGTATTTCTGCTTGAGGAAGCGCAGCAGGTCGATCTCGTCCTCATTGCGGGGAGCAAAGTCGGCGTGGCCGCCTTCCGACGGGTACGGCATGTGATGCCGCCCGTTCCACATGAGCAGGCCTTGACCCAGACCTGTGCCGGCAGCGATCAAAGCGCGGTTACCGATCTGGCCTGGGTCGCCTTCGGCGAGGGTGTAAATCTGGTCGGGCTTAAGCTCGGCGATTCCGTAGCCGTTGGCTTCGAGATCGTTGATGAGAAAGACATAAGGAATGCCGAGGCCGGTTTGCAGTTCGCGGTTGTCGAGAGTCCAAGGCAGATTGGTCAGGCGCAGCCGGCCGTCGCGCACAGGGCCAGGCACGCCAAAACAGGCCGATGTGGGCTTGTCTGCGGCGAGGAACTTTTTTGCGATCTCTTCCAGCCCGGAATATTCCCTGGCCGGATATTTTTCATCCCGTATATGGATGAGTTGCCCGTTGGCAAAGTCATACAACGCAAGGTGAACTTTAGTGCCGCCTACATCGCCGGCAAGAATCATCGCACTCTCTCCAAAATTCCGCGGCCTTCCGCATCGGGTGCAGGTAAGAGCGCCGCGGCGACCTTATCCAGAAACAACGTGAGTATACCGCTTGCGGGCCAGATGAGTTGACTGGGAAGCGTTTCGACGTCACGCGGCCCGAGGAAGACTTCCTTCAGCCGCTCGGTCTTATCTGCGCCGCCGATGAGGAAAAACACGCTGCGGGCCTGGTTGATAACCGGCCAGGTGAGGGTGATACGCCAGGTGTCTTTCTGCGGGACGTGATTGGCGGTAACGAGCTTGCCCATCTCGTGAATGGCATCCGTATGCGGAAAGAGCGAGGCGGTGTGACCATCGTCGCCCATGCCGAGCGCGACGAGGTCGAAGGTGGGGGTTTCGGCGCCTTCAAGGCGAAAGCTGTTGCGCAGCTCGGATTCATAGCGGGCGGCGGCGACTTCGGGCTCAAGCTCGCCTTCCATGCGGTGAATCTGCTCGGGCTTGAGCGGCACGTGATCGAGCAGCGATTCCTTTGTCATTCGGTAGTTGCTGTCGGCGTCCGTGGGCGGAACGGTGCGCTCATCCACCCAGTAAAGCTGGAGTTTATCCCACGGCATGGCGGAGAGGAATGGCTCGGCAGGATTGGCGAGCAACTGGAATGCGGCTTTCGGCGTTGATCCGCCGCTGATGGCGATGCGCGCGAGGCCGCGTGCCGCGACTGCCTGCTGTACTTTTTCGACAAACTGCTCTGCTGCGCGGCGCGCGAGTGAGGCTGAGTCCGGCTCGACGAAATATTCGACGGTGAGCTTGCTGGACATAGGGGAAGTGATCCTCCGGATACCAGCTTACAAGGTGGGGGTACAGATGTGATGAACGCCGGATTTGCAGCCGGATCAGCGGCCCAGATAATCGCGGTACTGCTGCTCCAGTATGCCGGCGGCGCGGGCCAGGGCCAGCTTGGAGAGGTTGTACCGATAGAGGCTTTCGACGAAGTTGTTCTGCGCGGTGGAGAGCGACGCCTGCGCATCCACGAGCGGCAGCGTGTCGTCCACGCCTGCGTTCACGCGATCGGTCTCGTCACTTAGCGCGCGCGTGGCCAACTCGACGTTGGACTGGGCCACATCGACGAGCTTCTTGTCTGCTGCCACGTCAAGCAGCGCCGAGCGCACCTGCTGATCGATCTTGACGCGCAGGTCACTGAGCTGCGCCTCAGCCGAGTCCCACTGCGCATGCGCGGCATCGATATCACCCCGCAGGCTTGCCTCGCGGAAGATGGGAAACTTCAGTTCTCCCGTGGCCGCAAAATTGCCGTGCGAACCGATGCTGGCTACCTCTGTGACGCCGTAGAAGCCCTTGAAGCTGAGCGTGGGCAGGCGCTGCGCGCGATAGGCCTGATGGGCCGCTTTCAGCTCCAGAGCCTGATTGGTGAGGTTCTGGTAATCCTGGCGGTTTTTGTAGGCAATGGCGCGGACTTCTTCCGGCGTTTGCGCAGCGAGTTCGCTGTATGGTGCGCGGTCTGTGAGGACGATCTTCTGGCCGGGATCGACGCCGATCTCGCGCTTGAGCAGGATCAGGTCTTTCTGGAGCCCGTTTTCGGCCTGAATGCGGGCCTGCTGCTCAGTCTGGTATTGCACCCGCGCGCGGAGCTCATCGAGATTGGCGGCAGTGCCGGCCACATGGGCCTCATGCGCATTGTTGTATGACACGCGGTCTGACTCTTCAAGAGCACGCGCATTCTCCACAGCGCTGGCCGCGGCAATGGCGCGGAGGTAAGCCGAAGCTACCTGCTGGACAACTTCGCCGCGGGCAGACATCTTGGCGAAATAGGCGGCTCGCATTCCGGCGCCTGCGGCTTTAAAGCCGGCGATGACTGGGCCGGAGAAGAGCGTCTGCTCGTATTTGAACTGCCCTTCGGTTACTTCAGCGCGGGTGATAAATGAAAAACCGGAGATGTCTGTGCCGGGGGGAAGAATGGGCAGGACTTTGGCAACGAGGCTCGGCCCAAAACCCAACGCCTCGAGGTTGTACATGTGGTAGCCGGCATCGCCGACGAGGGAGATTGTGGGCAAAAACTGCTGCACGGCCTGGTTGTACTGCCCGCGCAGATTCTTCTCAGAGTACTCGGCTTGCTTGAGGCCGAGGTTGGTGTCCAGGCCGCGCCGAACGGCATCGTCGAGCGAAAGCTTCAGCTCTTCGTCCGTTACCGGCTGCACCGTTACGCTGCCGTAAAAGGCGTTGGCGGCGGAAGAGTAATTGGAGTCAGAAGATGGGTTTACCTGCGCACGGAGGACCGGCATGGCGCAAACGGCCGCAAATAAAATGACAACTGCCGCGCGCTTAGCGACAGAATTTATGCTCTGACTCACAATCATCATTCTCTCAGATGTTTATCGAGCCGGAGGGGATTCGGCGCCGACGGAAAAATCCGTCTTATGCGGATAGGAATTGCTGTGCGTAGCCAAAATGGCTACACTAAAAACCGGAGAGGATCATGCGATTGGTGTCATTGCGGGAGTTTCGTACGCGCGGCGCGAAGGCATTGGAGAAGGTGCCGAAGGGAGAGACGGTTCTGCTGACGGGACAAAAAGGACCGGCGTATTTTCTGGTGCCGGCGATGGGGGATATTGCGGCGCAGGAGGATGACCTGCAAACGGCGATTGCGCGGGCGAGTTTGCGGGAGGACTGGGAGGTTGCCAAAACCCTTCCGCCAATCACGGATGAAGAGATCGAACAGGAGATTCGGGCGTACCGTGCCGAGCAGGCCGCACAAGAACTGCTGAAGAGTGCATGATGTGGACCATCGTTCTCGATACCAACGTCATTATCTCAGCAAGGTTGAATCCTCTCGGCGCTCCGGGCAGAATTGTGAACGAGTGGGTATTGCCGCGGCTTGTGCATACAGTGACATGCGAGTATGTCATGCAGGAATACCTCCGAGTCGCACACCGAGCGAAGTTTGCGCGCTTCAAATTTCCTCCGCCGTGGCTTGACCTGTTAATTGCGCGCAGCACGCACTTTCCCAACACTCCTTCCTGGCCGCATCCGCTACCGGACAGGAAGGATGAACCGTTTATCGCGCTTGCCGCTGCCGCTAGCGCATGGCTCATAACTGGCAATCTCAAGCACTTTCCCGAAGCAGCGCGTGACGGCGTTACGGTAGTTTCGCCAGCTGAATATCTGGCAAAGATAACTGGCGAGGATTAGTACGAATGCTGGCTATTCTTCTTCCTCATCGACGGGGCGCTTGGCGTTGGCGAGAATCTTTTCGGCTACAGGCTGCGGCACTACGTCGTAGTGATCCATCTCCATGCGGTAGGTGCCTTTGCCCTGGGTCATGGAGGTGAGATGGGTGCCGTAGGTGAGCATTTCGGCCATTGGGACCTCGGCGTTGATGATGGTGGCCTTTCCGCGCGCTTCCATGCCCTGGACGCGGCCGCGGCGGCTGTTCAGGTCGCCCATCAGGGCACCGGCAAACTGGTCGGGGGCTTCGATTTCCACCTTCATGACGGGCTCAAGCAGGCAGGGCTTTGCCTGCTCCATGCACTTGCGGAAGGCGATGCGGCCCGCCATCTTGAAGGACAGCTCGTTTGAGTCCACGTCGTGATAGCTGCCGTCATAGACCGTGGCCTTGAAGTCGACAACCGGATAGCCGGCGAGCCAGCCGCGCGAGGCGGATTCGACAATTCCCTTCTCTACTGCGGGAACAAACTGCCGCGGAATGGAGCCGCCAAAGATTTCGCTCGAAAACTGGAAGCCTGATCCGCGTGGCAACGGCTCTATGCGAATTTTGCAGTCGCCGAATTGCCCGTGCCCGCCGCTCTGCTTCTTGTGGCGGCCCTGGGCTTCTGTCTTACCGCGGATCGTCTCACGGTACGGCACTTTGGGGGATTTCAGCGTGACTTCCGCGTGATAACGCTTGCGAAGGCGGGAGACGATTGCCTCAATGTGCGGCTGACCTGCTCCAGCGATCAGGAACTCATTGGTCTGCGGATCGCGGTAGAAGCGGATGAGGAGGTCTTCTTCCATGAGCTTGTGGATTGCGGGTGCGAGTTTGTCTTCATCGGCACGTGATTTAGGCTCGATGGCGTAGGTCATGGCCGGTTCAGGGAATGGATAGAGGTCTACCTGAATCTCTGCGCCCTTCTGGCCGAGCATGTCGCCGGTCAGCGTGTCGCGCAACTTGGCTACTGCGCCCAGATCGCCTGCGTGCAACTCCGTCACCTCCACGGCCTTGCGACCCTGCATCACGCTGAGATGCGAGAGCCGCTCCTGCCCGCGGCGGGTGTAATTTTCGAGTGTGGCATCGTTTTTGACCACGCCGCTGATGACTTTGAAGAAGCTGATGCGACCGGCAAAGGGATCGCTCATGGTTTTGTACACAACCAGTGACGCCGGTTCCGAGTCTGCAACGGGACGAAATCCGATTCCGCCGAGGGCCGCTTCACCTAAGCCCGAGCCTTGGCCGCTATGTCCACTGCCGTGCCCATTTGTGGCTACTGCTACGCCGCCGCTTTCACTGGGCTGAGTCGCAGCGAACGCCGCCGGCGCGTGTACTGCAAATGGCGCGCGCTCAATGGGCGCGGGAGCATACACCTTCAGGAAATCCAGCAGATGGTCCGCGGCGACATTTGTCTCCCCGCTGACAAAGAGCACGGGGAAGATGCGGTCTTCCCGGATGGCCTCATGCAGTGCGGAGATCAGATGCTGCTCGGGAATTGTGCCCTGGGCAAAGAACTCTTCCATCAGCTCGTCTTTGCCCTCGGCCACCAGTTCCACCAGGGCCTCATGCGCGGCCTTGGCGGACGCGAACAGAGAGGCTGGAATCTCGCCGATTTTGCCCTGGCCATCGCCGTTCGGGGTGTAATAAAAGGCCTCCATCGTGACCAGATCTACTACTCCATGAAAGCCTTTCCCATCGGAAATCGGCAGCTGCACCGGGACGCAGGTGCGGCCCCAGCGATCATGCAGATCTTCAATCAGAGAGGCCAGCCCGCCGTTGCCACCGGCCTTGGGATGGTCCATCTGATTGATAACCACGATGCGCGGAATGTTCGCCTCCTCGGCATACTTCCACACGCGTTCCGTCACGGCTTCAACGCCGTTCTGCGCGTTGACGATGACTGCGGCTGATTCGACGGGCAGCAGCGCGGCGCGGGCTTCATGGCAAAAGATATGGAAGCCGGGCGTATCGACGAGGTTGATCTTGACACCCTGCCACTCGGCAAAGGCCACGGCGTTCTGCATCGTGGTGCAGCGGGCGATGTCTTCCTCGTCGTAGGCTGTGACGGCAGTGCCGTTCTGCACGCGCCCCTGCGCAGGCGTCATGTGCGCGGCGTGTAACAGCGCCGAGACCAGCGTGGTCTTGCCGCTGTGCGAATGGCCTATAACGGCGACATTGCGGATTTCACTTCCCGGATAGGTTTTCATGGCTGGTTTCCCTCGGAGTTGGGAGATGGAATAAGCGGATCAAACTGGAGGCTGAGGCGCGGGCGCGAGGAATTCAGGAGGGCGTCCGTTGGGGCGTCCGGCGAGCCGAGTTGGACAACTCGGTATCCGGCTTGGGGGCCTGCCTCATCCATGCGGAGAGACTCCGGCGGCGCAGAGATTACGCCTGTTCAAAGAGACGCAACCGGCGCTGCCTGATTAAGTACCGGATGCTATCACAACGGGAGGGGTTGGGCGTCAAGTGTTTTCGTCACTGACTTAAAACGGCCTTACAACTATATTTAGACGCTCGCGGCAGCGGGCAGAATTTCATCCACATCGACCCATTGCGTTGGGTACTCGCCCGTGTAGCAGGCCACGCAGTAGCCGGTGCCCTCGCCGCCGTCACAGCATTTGAGCATGCCGTCGAGAGAGAGATAGGCCAGCGAGTCCGCCTCAATGTATTGGCGAATCTCCTCGACGGATTGATTGGCGGCGATCAGGTCGCGCTTGCTAGGCGTGTCCACGCCGTAGAAACATGGCGAGATGGTGGGTGGGCAGCTGATGCGAAGATGGACTTCCGTGGCGCCCGCGCCGCGCACCATGCGAACGATTTTGCGTGAAGTGGTGCCGCGAATGATGGAGTCATCGATGAGGATGACACGCTTGCCTTCCAGGAGATTGCGGACCGGATTCAGCTTGAGCTTGACGCCGAAGTCACGGACGCGCTGCTCCGGCTCAATGAAGGTGCGGCCCACGTAGTGATTGCGAATGAGGCCGAAACGGAATGGAATGCCGCTTTCCTCCGCGTAGCCCAGAGCCGCGGTGACGCCGGAGTCCGGGACCGGGACGATGAGATCCGCCGGGACGCTGGATTCGCGTGCAAGCTGGCGGCCCATCTGGTCGCGGCTTTCCTGCACCCAGCGGCCGTAGATTTTGGAATCGGGGCGGGCGAAGTAGACGTGCTCAAAGACGCAGCTCGATTGGGGCACACCACTGGCAAACTGCCGGCTGGTGACACCATCCTGCGTGACCATGACGAGCTCGCCGGGGAGCACATCGCGCTCGTACTCGGCGCGGAGAAGATCGAAGGCGCAGGTTTCAGAGGCGAAGACGATGGTGTCCGGCCCGTCTGTGTTGCGAATGCGTCCCATCGACAGCGGACGAAAGCCGCGCGGATCGCGGGCTGCGAAGACGCGGTCGCGGGTCATCATGACGATTGAGAATGCGCCTTCAACCTGCGAGAGCGAATCCGCGATGGCATCTACCAGAGTGCCGGCTTTGGAATGCGCGATGAGCTGAACGATGATTTCGGAGTCAGAGGTCGTCTGAAAGACTGCGCCGGCGCGCTCCAGTTTGGTGCGCAGATTGCCAAGGTTGATCAGGTTGCCGTTATGCGCAATGGCGATGAGACCCTTGGTGGATTCGACGCGGATGGGTTGCGCGTTCAGCAGAGCCGAGTCACCAGTGGTGGAATAGCGCGTGTGTCCGATGGCCATGGAGCCGGGCAGCTTGCGCAACACGTCATCCGTGAAGATCTCAGAGATGAGGCCCATGCCCTTGATGTTTGCGAGCTGGTGGCCGTCTGCCGTGGCGATGCCACCCGACTCCTGCCCGCGATGCTGCAAGGCGTAGAGCGCAAGATAGGCCTGCCGCGCTGCGTCAGGGTGGCCGTGGATGGCGCAGACGCCGCATTCCTCACGCAGCTTGGGATCTTCATCTGGTGATTGCGTATCGTGAACCGCGCACAGTCGGGCTTCCGCAACAGAAGTGTCTTCCACGCCCGGAACGCCCTGATACATCAACCGGCTCATGCCAACACCTCGTTGTGGATCGCGGCTTCAAGAGATTCCGCCCACGGCTCGCGGAGTTCCGCAAGCGCAGCCGAGATAAATGGCTCGTGGTTCACACTGATTTCCAGACTGTCGCCGCCTGTGACGCCAATGCGCGCAGCGAGAAAGCCATACTCATCGGCGAGCTTTTCAATCTCATCCACATCGGCGGACTTCGCTGTCAGTATCACGGTTGAAGCCGGCTCGGCAAAGAGTCCAAAGAGCGGATGAATGAGCAGCGATTCATCCTGATCGGCTTTTGCGCCGATACCGCTGCGAATCGCGGACTCTGCAAGCGCTATGGCAATGCCGCCATCGGAGATGTCTTTGGCCGAATGCACCAACTCGCGATCGGCAACGGCGCCAAGCAGCGTGTGCAGGTCGGCTTCGGCATCGAGATCGAGCGCGGGAGGCGTACCCCAGACTCCACCGAGAACAACCTTTGCATATTCCGAACTGCCGAAGGCCGCAAGCTCAGCACTGGCTGTCGCTTCGGGTTCTTCGGGGTCGGCATCCGCTACCACTTCCGCCTCTGCTTCCACGACCGGATACCGCATGGGCTCCGGCGTAAACGGCACCTTCAGATCGGGATTTGGTTCTTCGCCGCGCGGCACGGGCCAGAGCAGCAGGATCGTGTCACCCACAGCTTGAAAATCCGCCGGAACGGCCTTTGTCACGTCATCCAGTATGCCGACGATACCGAGAACCGGAGTGGGATAAATTCCTTCGCCGCGGGTCTCGTTGTAAAGCGAGACATTGCCGCCGGTGATGGGCGTGCCCAGCACTGTGCAGGCCTCTGCAATGCCGTCAATAGCTGCGGAAAGCTGGGCCATGATCTCGGGCTTTTCAGGGTTGCCGAAGTTGAGGCAGTTGGTGGCGGCTACGGGTTCCGCTCCGGTCAGAGCGACCTTGCGGGCGGCTTCGGCCACGGCGTGCATTGCGCCCAACCTGGGGTCCAGATAACACCAGCGGCCGTTGCCATCGAGAGCCATTGCGAGGCCGCGCTCGTGACCGGGCGTTCCGGTGCCCTTGATTCGCATGACGCCGGCTTCACCACCAGGCCCCTGAACCGTGTTGGTCTGCACCATGGTGTCGTACTGCTCATGCACCCAGCGCTTGGAGCTGATATTTGCACTGCCCAGCAGCTTCTTGAGATCGGCTGTGTAATCGCGGTCCTTTGCGAGCTCTTCCTGCGCATGCACTGGAGGCTCGGCAGGCAGAGGCGACTTCCATGTACCGACGGGACGGTGATAAAGCGGCGCGTCATCGGTCAGCGACTCATTGGGGATGTCGGCGACCAGCACGCCATGATGCCGGATGCGCAGCCGCGACTCCGGCTTGACCGTGCCGACGACGACCGCATCCAGACCCCACTTGGCAAATACCTTGAGGACTTCGTCTTCGCGGCCCTTTTCCGCGACAAGCAGCATGCGCTCCTGACTTTCAGAAAGCATGATCTCGTAGGAGGTCATGCCGGTCTCGCGCTGCGGAACGAAGTCGAGCTCTACGTCAAGTCCCACGCCGCCACGCGCGCCCATCTCACAGGTGGAGCAGGTAAGGCCGGCCGCGCCCATGTCCTGAATGCCGACGATTGCGCCGGTTTTCATGGCTTCGAGACAGGCTTCGAGAAGCAGCTTCTCCATGAAGGGATCGCCCACCTGCACATTGGGCCGCTTCTGCTCAGAGCCTTCCTTGAATTCTTCGCTGGCCATGGTGGCGCCGTGAATGCCGTCGCGGCCAGTTTTGGCGCCGACATAGATGACCGGATTGCCGGTGCCGCTGGCCTTGCCGTAAAAGATTTCGTTTTGGCGGACGAGGCCGAGCGCGAAAGCATTTACCAGCGGATTGCCGCTGTAGCAGGGCTCGAACTTGGTTTCGCCGCCGAGGTTGGGCACGCCAAAGCAGTTGCCATAGCTGGCGATACCTTCAACGACGCCTTCCACAATGGAGTGGTTCTTGCGAATGAGTTCCGGTCCGACTGCGGCGTCGGAATCGATGGGGCCGAAGCGCAGCGAATCCATGACCGCCAGCGGCCGCGCGCCCATGGTAAAAATGTCGCGCAGAATGCCGCCCACGCCGGTTGCGGCGCCCTGGTGCGGCTCAATGTAGCTGGGGTGATTGTGGCTCTCGATCTTGAAGGCACAGGCCCATCCATCGCCCACGTCGATGATGCCGGCATTCTCACCCGGCCCCTGGACGACGCGGTCGCTCTTTGTGGGCAGCCGGCGCAGATGCACCTTGGAGGACTTGTAGGAACAGTGCTCGCTCCACATCACGCTATAAATGCCAAGCTCTGTGAGGGAGGGAACGCGTCCAAGCGCTTTAAGGATGCGGTCATACTCTTCCGGAGTAATACTGTGCTGAGTTAACAGCTCCGGGGTCAGCGCAACGGGCTCGGGAGGTACAGCAGCAGAGGGGATAGGATTCATCGCTCTGATCCCATTGTCGCATGATATTCACAATTCCTGCGCGGGTCGTGTCAAAGTACGCGCTTGTGGAAAGCAGGGACAGAAACTAGGAACGCTGTGGCAGAGCAAGTTACGCCCGTGCGGATACTTTAATCTGCCCCTCCAAATTGCCGCCGAGGCAGGCCGGGATGGCGACCCTTCAAGGTCCGCAGACGCTCAGCGCTCTATTATCCGCGCCGCTGCAATAAACGTACTCCGGCCTTTGTGTCTTGGCTGAATCGTGCGGAGTGGTTCGGGCCTTTCTATTGAGCACCGGCCCGGGACAGCACGGCTGTGACAGTACGCACCAGCAGATAGAAGTCCGTGGTCAAATTCCATGTCTGCACATAGAAAGCGTCCAGCTTGATGCGCTTTTCGTAATCAAGCTGGACGCGTCCGGAGACCTGCCACAGTCCCGACAGTCCCGGTGTTGCCGCCAGATAAAAGGGCAGCAGGTCACGATAAAAGCCGGTTTCCGCCTGAACGATGGGCCGTGGTCCAACCAACGACATTTCTCCACGCAGCACATTCAACAACTGCGGTAGCTCATCAAGACTCCATTTGCGCAGAAAACCGCCGACAGGCGTAATTCGCGGGTCGGCCTCGCTGCTCCTGCCCTTGGAAAGGCGCCATTGATCGTCAATATTCGCTGCATCAAATGCCGCGCTTCCGGAGCTTTTCGGGCGCATCGAGCAAAATTTCCAAATTCGAAAGGTGCGGCCGGCACGACCAATCCGCTCCTCCCGATAAAAGATAGGTCCTTCCGAGGTGAGCCGGATCGCAACTGCAATTGCCAACGAAGGTATCGCGCACAGAGCAAGCATGAGAGAGGCGCCAAAAATATCTACCGCGCGCTTGGCATACCGGTAGCGCCAGGATTCCCACGGCACGCCCGGATACTCCACATACACGGGATCAGGTAACTCCCATGCTGCATAACCTTCTTCCTCCAACAGAATACGCACATGCGTGGAAGACAGATTTGTCGCCACAAACTCTCCTTGAATCAGTAGCACTGTTAAACAGTCTGGTTAGATTCTTTGACGTCTTTCGTCTTTTTTACATCGTTGGTGGTTGCCAGCAGAACAAGAGACCAAGGCTCCGCATTTTTCCAACAGTTGTCCTGCATCGAGACTTGCTGAGCGCAATAGCGCCTGCAAGATTCTCTCTGTGTCTCAGAAGGACTGAGAAAGAGTCTTCAGTTTGACTTTGTAGTTTCCTAAGGATTGTTCGAACTCAGGCTTCAATCGAACCAGCCGGTTCTCATTTGAACTTTTATCCGCAGAAAGCAGGTATTGACCGTCGGTCTGTTTAAACCGAGTACAACTCCACGTTTTCTGGAACAATTCGCGGTCCCTCCGATTTTTCATGACAATCGAAACCAGGGATTATTACCCTGTTGTACCATTTTGCGATACTTTTTAAAGTGAAGTTTTTGTTAACGAGGGCTCCGTATTCCCCTTGACGGTGCGCCTGCACAGTTGAGATGTAAGGAAAACGCTGTAGGTTGTTTACCGAATCATCTTTGCAAAGAAAATTTCCGGTTAACGGAGCATTGCAAATTCCGCGGTCCTCTAAATCCGCCCGGAACCACAGGCGATTCTGCCCTGCAAAGTGAGGACAGGTCATGAGGAGCATAAGTGCTCCTCAGTACTTTGAATAGAAAAGTGGGTTGGCCGAGAGCAGCCGAGTTACTGCTGCGATACAATCTTCCCATGGCCGAGTGGTGAAATTGGCAGCCACAGCAGACTCAAAATCCCATGCGTCCCCTCGATCAGACGAGTACCACTCGCCGCGAATACCCGCTCACGACCGGCCGGAAGATCAGTCAAGGTGTTTACGCCGGGGTCTTTTTGGTCGGCGCAGGCTTCTTTCTTAAGTTGGCGGTCAACCCAATCGGCCGGGACTTTGTCTTGGTGATTGGCGGGATCTTGCTAATCCTCGGACTCATGCTCGTCGCGCAGGTATGGACTTCGCGCCTGATCCTCGACGAAGATCGGATCGAGGTGCGCTCGGCGTTTCGCACCCGTAGCGCCACCCGCGCTGAAATCGAGGGACTGCGGAAAATAGAAAATCAATACGGTCGCTGGACGCGCGTTTATCTGAAGCAAGATCGCGGCAGTTTCAGCGTCTCCGACTTCTTCGCATGTAATGACAGTCTGAAGGAGTGGTTCAAAGGCCTGCCTGATTTAGATGGGCGCGATGCCGACGAGATTACCAAAGAGGTCAGCCTTCAGGAATCTCCAACGCAACCGGAGAGCGGCGCTTCAAAGGCGTTTAGTCTAGCGAAAGCGTGGGCAGTTGGGATCAGTGTCGTCGCCGGTGTTGCAAGCGTCCCGGTGATGTTTGTAAGCTATGCGCCGGTCTACAAAGCCTCGTTAATTGTGTTGCTCGTTTGCCCAATCGCCGGAATCCTGCTCCTTCGCCGTTTTCCGCTTCTGTTCGCGGTCTTCAAAAGAAAGCCCGATCCGCGCGCAGACCTTGGTTTTCTCCTTATCTGGCCGGGCATTGGAGTGGCCTTTTCTTACCAGAATTCGAACGACCCAACTCATCTTGTAGATACATTCCAATTGACGTATTTGGTGCTGGCTGTCCTCGTATCTTTCCTCGCGGCCATTTTCCCAGCGGTTTGGAAAAGCCCCTCTCGTTGGGGTGTGTTCTTTTTTCTCGTAATTTCCGGCGGTATGTACAGCATGGGGCTCGTGAATTCAGGCAACACCTTGCTGGACCATTCGGCCCCGCGTCCTTATGCCACTTGGGTGCTGAAGAAGAGCGAGAGCCACTCAAGCAAGGGGACACGCTATTTCCTCCGCGTTGCTCCCTGGGGACCGATCAGTTACACCGACGACGTGGATGTTCCGATGCGAACTTACAACACGACGCGCGTAGGCGATCCCGTATGCTATGGGCTGCATCCCGGATTCCTGCACGGGCCCTGGTACACCTCATTAAGCTGTATGGAGCAGTCCGCCCCGATTACTCCATAATGCGTAGGGATTCGCTAATGCCATGGAGTTTCTGACCCGCTGCGGTACGATCTTCATGGTGGCCGAGTGGTGAAATTGGTAACCACAGCAGGCTCGACTCGTCTTCGGATCAGCTTTTTGTATGGTCTAATAGAGGTATTGGCGGGTTGGCGGAACTGGCAGACGCAGAGGTCTCAAAAACCTCCGAGAGCAATCTCATATCGGTTCGATTCCGATACCCGCCACCATCTAGCGTCTTCCCCAAAAATCAATGAAAAGATACCTCAGGTGATCAGTCGGGGCCGAGGCTGATTTTTGTAAAAAATAGTTGGAATTTACACATTTTCTTACACAGTTTCCAGCGTCTCGTAGCTATCATGCTGAAAGAGCTATAGTTACTGGAATACGCAGCGGACTCAAAATCCGCCGAGGGCAACCTCGTGGGGGTTCGACCCCCCCTCCCGGCACCAATAAGATCAATGATTTACCAAATCAACGCATCTTCGGATGCGTTTTTCTGTGCCCAAACTGTGCCCAAAGTTACGGAGTGCTCTAAACTTGGTGCACGGAGAATACTGCGAGCCGATGAGTCTGACGGCCTATCACGCCAAGCTCTTTGCGCATGAGCTGACGAAACGGTCCAGTTCGGACGACGTGGACAAACTCGCGTCCGCTCTTTCAGATGCTCAAGTCGATCTAAATCCGCATCAGATTGAAGCAGCGCTCTTCGCTTTTCGCTCACCGCTTTCTAAAGGAGCGATTCTCGCTGACGAAGTGGGGCTCGGCAAAACTATCGAAGCCGGTATCCTTCTAGCGCAGCGATGGGCGGAGCGTAGCCGGAAACTGCTCGGCATCTGCCCGGCAAACCTACGCAAGCAGTGGAGCCAGGAACTCAGCGACAAGTTCTTTCTGCCCACGGCAATTCTTGAGGCCAAGACTTTCAACGAAGCCATCCGGGGCGGCAATCTCAACCCTTTCGACCAGTCGAAGATCATTCTCTGCTCCTACCAGTTTGCCCGATCTAAGGAGCCTTATCTCCGTCAGACGGCCTGGGATTTGGTCGTTATAGACGAAGCTCATCGGCTCAGGAATGTCTACAAGTCCTCCAACAAAATTGCTGTTGCGATCAAGAGTGCCCTTGCGGTTCGCCAGAAGGTCTTGCTCACGGCAACACCTTTGCAAAACTCGCTGTTGGAACTGTATGGCCTCGTCAGCATTGTGGACGAGTTCATCTTCGGTGACCTTCGCAGCTTTCGTGCTCAATTCACCAGGGCGGCAGCGTCGAAGACCTCGGCCAAGGAAGGCCAGGAGGAATACAGCTCACTGCGAGAGCGTATCCGGCCAGTTTGCCAGCGCACCCTTCGCCGACAGGTAAGTCAGTACGTCGCTTTCACCCGCCGCCATGCGCTTGTACAGGAGTTCGTCCCGACCGCCGAGGAGCAGAAGCTCTATGACCTCGTATCGGACTACTTACAGAGTCCCAACCTCTATGCACTGCCATCGAGTCAGCGACAGCTCATGACTCTCATGCTTCGCAAGTTGCTCGCCAGTTCGACCTACGCTATCTCGGATACACTCGCTGGCCTTGCAGCGAAACTTGAAGAAGCCGAGCGGGTAAGCGACTCCTCGGCAATCCTAGTTGAAGATTTTGCCGAAAACTTCGAGCTGATGCCCGAGATTGAAGAGGAGTGGGCAGAAGACGATGAGGATTCCGAAGGTGAGGCCATTGCCGCGAAACAAACTCCGCTAAGCGAGGAGCAGCGCAAGGAGAGACGGGAAGAGATTGCACGGCTCAGGGAGTTCCATGAGCTTGCGCGGAGTATCCAGCGCAACTCCAAGGGCGAACAGCTCCTAACGGCTCTCAAGCGCGGTTTTGCCGCCGCAGCCGTCGCGCAGTCGGGCCAGCCGGGAACTCTTCAACAGAAGGCTCTACTCTTTACAGAGTCGCGCCGAACACAGGAGTACCTCTATCGTCTTTTGGAACAGACTGAGTTTGCCGGGAAAGTCGTTCTCTTCAATGGATCGAACACGGATGAGAAGAGTCAGACCATCTACCGCGCATGGATGGATCGGCATAAGGGTACGGACCGCATCACCGGCTCACCGACGGCTGACAAACGCGCTGCCCTGGTCGATTACTTCCGCGAAGAAGCCAGCATCATGATTGCGACGGAGGCCGCCGCAGAGGGTATCAATCTTCAGTTCTGCAATTTGGTCGTCAACTACGACCTTCCGTGGAACCCGCAGCGGATTGAGCAGCGCATAGGCCGTTGCCACCGCTACGGCCAAAAGTTTGACGTAGTGGTGGTGAATTTTCTTAACAAAGCCAACGCCGCCGACGTTCGGGTTTATCAGCTCTTAGACGAAAAATTCAAACTCTTCGATGGAGTCTTCGGTGCCAGTGATGAGGTGCTTGGAGCGATTGAATCGGGTGGTCATCTCGCCCGACAACGAATCGCGCCGAGAGATCAACAGCAGCATCCATCGAGCGATGCAGGACGCGGGCCAGGTCAAAATCGAAGAGCATCGGGTGCATGTGCTCTACGCGCGGCAGGACATCACCGGAGCCGACCGGCAGCACGCACAGAACTATGAAACCGGCGATGTCATCCGTTACTCGAAGGGGTCGAAGCCGCTGGGAATCGAGGCCGGAGAGTATGCGCGTGTGGCCCACACCGACCGCGAGAGCAACACCGTCACGGTGACAAGAAAGAACGGCGAGGAGCTGAGCTACGATCCGCGCCGCTTGCAGGGCGTGACGATCTACCGCGACACCGAGCGCACGTTCGCCGAGGGTGACCGGGTGCAGTTGACCGCCCCGTATCACGAGCAAAAGCTAGCCAATCGTGAGCTGGGCACGGTGGAGCAGATCGACGGCGGCGGCAACCTGAAACTGAAGATGGACTCGGGGCGTGAGGTCGAGTTCAACGCGCGACAGCATCCGCATCTCGACTACGGGTATGCAGTGACGAGTCACAGCAGCCAGGGCCAGACCGCCGACCGTGTGCTCATCCAGGTTGACTCCGACCAGGCGCACGGCGGGCTGCTGAATAACCGCATGGCCTACGTCTCTGTCTCGCGGGCGCAGTACGAGGTACAGATTTACACGAACGACGCGGCAACGCTGGGCCAAGAACTGAGCCGTGATGTATCAAAGTCTGTTGCTCTTGAGGATGTAGCGATTGCGAAAACTCTCGATCCTCAGCCAGTTCAGCAGATCGTAGAACAGCTTGGATTGAGCCTTAGCCTGTAACGATGTTGCAATACGTCATCCTTTATAATCAACTAATGACGTTTTGAGACAATCGGCGATGACAAACAACATGATGAAGACAATGCGTTATGTCGGCAAGCACGGGATCGTCAGACCCCGCGATCTTGAAGCGCTTGGCATTCCCCGCGAATATCTTCTGCGTCTGTACCGGCGGGGCAAACTCAGCCGATCTAGCCGGGGTGTGTACACTCTGCCAAACGCTGCTGTCACAGAGAGACATTCCTACGCTGAGGTGACGAAGCGAGTTCCAGGAGCTGTCCTCTGCCTTCTGACGGCGCTCGCTTTCCACGAGATCACGACTCAGAACCCGTCTTCGATATGGATTGCGCTGGGGAAGGGAGCCAGAACACCGGCCCTGGAGTCTCATTCGCTCAGGATTGCTCGGCTGTCCGGGCCATCCCTCACAGAAGGCATTGAGACCTACCGCGTCGAGGGCGTTTCTGTCCGCGTTTACTCCGCCGCAAAGACCGTCGCGGACTGCTTCAAATTTCGGAACAAGATCGGCCTTGACATCGCCATCGAGGCGCTAAGAGATTGCCTTTCGCAGAGGAAGGCCACTATCAATGACATCTACTGTTACGCTAAGACTTGCCGCGTCAGTAATGTCATCCGCCCATATATGGAGGCCATATGACGCGAGAACCCAACAAGAATTCGGCGGCATCCATCCGCGCTAGGCTCCTCTCCCTGTCAAAGGAGCAGGGCGAAGACTATCAGAGAGTGCTTGGCAGATTCGCAATCGAGCGATACCTGTATCGGCTGGAGGTATCGACTTACGGAGATCGCTTTGTGCTCAAAGGAGCAACGCTCTTTACGCTATGGAGAGGGGAAGTCCATCGACCAACGAAAGACCTGGACTTGCTTGGCGGGGCTCCACTTCCATCGCTGACATAGAGAGAGTCATCCGCGCCATCTGCGAAGTCACCAATGACGACGGCATTCTCTTTGATAGCCAATAATCCTCGGAAGCTCTCGAAAAGACTCCTCAATTGCGTTGTGCACCGCGCCGGTGTAACGTGGTGCAAAGAGAAGGATATTCAACATGGACGAAAAACGGGGCGCAAAGGAAGTCAAAAGGGCAGGACACCAGCCGAGGGCATCCATCACCTTCCCCCCGAAGCTCTATCGCAGCCTTGAGAATCTCGCCAAATTGAAGAAGGTTTCGCTCGCCTGGATCGTGCGCGATGCGGCTGAGCTGTATGTTGCCGGACAATCCGGCACCGGCAACACGAGGGGAGCGGCCAGCAATGAGTAGTCCCGTCATTACCCCATCGCTCTTTGCCCACGGTTCAACTTGGGTGCGGGCGGATTTTCATATGCATACCGCCGCCGATAAGGAATTCAGCTATACAGGCGATTCGAACTATTTCGTCTCGGAATATGTCGCGGCCTTGAAACAGGCCAACATTCGAGTAGCGGCCATCACAAACCACAACAAGTTTGACCGGGAAGATTTCAAAGCGTTGTCGAAACACGCGAAGAAAGAGGAAATCTGTCTGCTCCCTGGGGTCGAACTGTCCGTCAAGGACGGCTCAAACGGTATTCATATCCTGGTGATCTTCAGCAGCGAATGGATCTCGAACAAAGAGAACGCCAACTATATCCAGAGCTTTTTGAGCGTCACCTTCGCGGGCCAGGCCAATTTCGAGCATGAAAACGGCAGATCGAACCACGATCTCACTGAGACGATCCGCGAACTCGATAAATTCAACAAGGACTACTTTCTTGTCTGCGCCCACGTGGAGGCCAGCAATGGGCTATGGGGCGGCCTTTCCGGCGGTCGCCTCACGGAAGTCGGCAAGTCCGAGCTGTTCCGACAGCGCTGCGCGGCCTTTCAAAAAATCAGTACCCACGATAAGCGCGTCCAGGTGAAGCAGTGGTTGGGAGACTGGTATCCCGCCGAGGTCGAGGGCTGCGACTGCAAATCCATCAGCGACATTGGCAAAGGCAAGCATACCTACCTAAAGATTGGTGCGTTCACCTTCGAAGCGGTGAAGTTCGCGCTCATGGATTGCGCCAACCGTGTTGCCCTGGAACAGCCGAAGCAAGAGAACTCTTTCATCAAGAGCGTCGAATTTCAGGGCGACAAGCTGGACGACAAGACCTTGGATTTCTCGCCGGAGCTCAATACGCTTATCGGCATCCGGGGGAGCGGAAAATCCACGATTATCGAAGCATTGCGATATGCTTTGGATATTCCCTTCGGCAAAAACGCGGCGGACAAAGAGTATAAGGAGCAGTCGGCAAAATATGCCTTGGGCAGCGGCGGCAAGATTACGCTGTGCGCCACCGACCGCCACGGCCAGGAGTATGAAGTAAGGCGAATCGTGGGCGAGCAACCGGATGTATATTTCAACGGCAAGCTACAGCCTGGCATCAACATCCGCGAGACGGTGCTGCACAAGCCCATTTATTTCGGCCAGAAGGACCTCTCCAACACAGGCGCGGGGTTCGAAAACGATCTGGTAGAGAAACTGGTCGGGGACAAGCTCGCAGATGTTCGGCAAAACATCGCCGTGCAACGGCAGGCAGTCGTCGAAATCACCAGCCGATTGCAAAAGCTGTCCGACGTGGGAGAGAAGCAGAAGGAGTATGAAAGTAAGAAGCAGGATGCCGAGTTTCGCCTGAAAGTGTTCAAGCAGCACGGGGTTGAAGAGAAACTTCAGAAACAGGTCGATTTCGAGCAGGACGACCGCACGGTTAGAGACCTCAGCGAATTCGTCACCGGTTACATTCAGGAACTTGAAGACCTGATAGCGCAGCATTCCGATGAGTTTGTCAGCCGTCAAAAATACACCTCCAAGCAAAACCAGGCCTTTTTTGTGGAGGTCTTTGCGATATTTGACCTCGTGGCGAAAGGCTTCTCCGAGCTTAGGAAGACCGTCGCACAGGCCAAAACGGCATCGACAGAACTGAAGGCGAAGGTTAAGCAATTCGAGCTTATGCGAAACGAGCTGAAGGAAGAATTCGCGGAGATTGCGAGAAAGCTCTCCGACGAATTGAAGTCCAGCGGCGCTACGGCCATCAAGCCCGATGAATTTCTGCGGCAGCGGAAGGCCGTCGAAAATGCAGCGCAAATACTTAAAGCGCTGTCGAAGGAAAAAGAGCAGCAAACGACGCTCCAGACGCAGCTTTCCGCCGCTTTGACCGCGCTTAACGAGCTGTGGCATCAAGAGTTCAGATTGATTAAGCAAGAGCTGGACAAGATCAATGCCCAAGAAACCGCGCTTCAGATCGAAATCGACTATAAAGGTGATAAAGCGGCATTCGTACGCTACTTGAAGGACATCTTTCGCGGCAGCAAGCTGCGCGAGACTACTCTTACGGAGCTGGCGAATTCGTTTGCCGATGGCGCGGCGATATACCGCGAACTGGATAAAGCGAAAACATCGGTCGGAGCTTCGGCAGGGACCTTCGAGGAGTATCTGCACGAAAATCTGAGCGCCATGCTGACGTGGCAAGTACCCAATGCCTACGCCATCAAATACCACGGCAAGCACCTGAAGAATCATTCGCTCGGGCAACGTGCGTCGGCCTTGATTCTGTTCGTCCTGAGCCAGCACGAAAACGATGTGATCATCATCGATCAGCCGGAAGACGATCTTGACAACCAGACGATCTATGAAGACGTGATCAAGTTGGTCAGGAAGTTGAAGATGAAGACCCAGTTCATTTTTGCGACCCACAATCCGAATATTCCTGTGCTGGGCGATGCGGAGCAAATCATCGCCTGTTCCTATACGCAGGATGCGATTCAGGCGACCGCAGGAAGCATTGATTCCCCCACCTTGCAGGAAGCCATCGTCAGCATCATGGAGGGAGGCAGCGAAGCCTTCCAGCGCCGAAAGGAGATTTACGAGATTTGGAAACAGTAGAACTTCTTGAAATAGCTGGACGTGGAGAGGATACCCGCCATCAGTTCAAGGCTGATGTGACGAATGCTGTTTCTCTTGCAAGTGAGATAGTCGCCTTCGCAAATTCCGGCGGGGGGCAGCTCCTCATTGGTGTGGCGGATGACGGCAGCATTGAGGCGCTCGATGCCACTGATATTCAGCGGATAAATCAACTCATCGGCAACGCAGCTTCCACTCAGATACGCCCGGCGATCAATCCAGTGACTGAAAACGTGCCAGTGGCAAACGGCATCGTCGTCGTCGTGACGATACCTGACGGGATCGCCAAACCCTACATGGACAACTCCGGGGCGATCTGGGTTAAGAGCGGCAGTGACAAGCGAAAGGTGACGGCGCGTGAGGAAATGCAGCGCATGTTCCAGGCGGCGCAGCTCGTGCATGGTGACGACATCCCCGTTACCGGATCATCCATCGCTGACATAGACCTTGATTATTTCCGAAGATTTTATAGCTCCCGCTATGAGAGGAAGCTGGACCAGCAAGAGCTGTCGTTGGGCCAGGTTCTTACCAACATGCGCCTTGTCAATAATGGCGTCTTGACGGTTGCAGGAGCACTACTATTTGCGCGCGAGCCTCAAGTTTTCCTGCCAGTCTTCCATGTTAAGGCCGTCTGCTATCCCGGCAACGATATTCACGTCACGACATATCTCGACAGCGTTGATATAACCGGAAAGCTTCAGGCGCAGTTTGACGATGCACTGGGCTTTATTACCCGCAATCTGCGCAGGGATCAAGGAGAGCAGGGGGTAAACACGACTGGAGAGTTAGAAATCCCACGGATCGTTCTGGAGGAATTACTTGCTAATGCCCTGATGCACCGTGACTATTTTGTCTCCGCCCCCATACGCGTGTTCGTCTTTGATGACCGCGTGGAGATCATCAGTCCGGGGCACCTTCCCAACAACCTGACCGTGGCAAATATTCAAACCGGCAATTCCAATATCCGAAACCCGATCCTCGCATCTTTTGCCACGAAGCTACTTCCTTATCGCGGCTTGGGCACCGGCATCTTGAGAGCCCTGCGTGAATATCCGTCGATTGAGTTCGAGAGCGACAGGGACGGCAATTTGTTCCGCGCCACGATACGGCGTCATCCACGGTAAGGAGTTAGCGAACGATTCTCGCCAGAGGATTTCCTTGCATGAAATCCTGGATGAAATACTCCTTCCCCCCCGGGCCAACGGCTCCTTTTTGGGTGGAAGTATCGAACATCACCAAACGCCAGAGATTTGCCCCCCCGAAATCGATAAGGACTGGCTTCGTTGCTTGTATCCAGTTATGAAAGAGCTTGCCGCGCCCGTACCAATGAAGTGAATGCGCAACCGGGCTCTCATTTATCCGGCCACCTAAGCTCAGATTGAAGTGCGCCGCATCCAGCTCGCCTCTGCAACCATCTACAACCCACACCATATTCTTGTAGAAGTCCTCCCTGGACTTCATCTCCGCAGGCGTCATCGGGGAGTGTTGGAATTCGAGGACCAGGCCATGCTCCGTTCTCACGTCCGCGATGTGTTTCTCCCCGGTATTGGGGTCGAAGAGAATGCTCTCGTGCCATTCTTTCGGAAAATGATTTTTCCACGCACGATGCCATTCAGTCTCAGCTTCCCACCAGGGATCACAATGCACTCTGCTTTTATGTGCCCAATGCCACAGCTTATGCTGCCCGCACTTTGCGACCATTTCCGAACCGCAGTTTTTACAAATACCTTTCAAACCTGGAGAAGGTTCGACTGCCATTCCGTTCACTAGCGCGAACTGCATCAGTAAGCCTCTCTCATCTGCATAAATTAGGGTGTGATTATGCAGACCATCTCAAGTCCATTGCCTGACAGCTTCGCCAGATCGCGTTCGATGCCGCGAGGATTCTTGATCAGGGCAATCTACGAACTCATAGGGAGTGTTACAAATCCGGTAACCGATGGCACTATAACCCTTTAATCTACGTGCATACATTCTTGCCAGCATGAGGACATTGGAATCAACATAGTCGTAGACTCTGACAACGCGCTTCGCGTCGTGAAGCCGATGAAGGCGTCCAACATACTGCTGCAATGTGCCCTTCCATGAAATCGGCATCGCCAGGAACAACGTATCCAGGCGAGCATCATCAAAGCCCTCTCCTATGTAGCTGCCAGTTGCCAAGATGACTCTTGGCGCATCTTCCGGTACGGCCGCAATTGCCTCCGCTATCGCCCGCCGCTGCTTCTTCCCCATACCCCCTTTCAACACAAATACGCTGTCCCCTTGATTCGCGAGAGCTGTCTCGAAATACTTCAGGTGCTCAGTTCTGGCAGTGAGGAGTAGCGGTGAGCGCCCATCTTGGACTGCATGCAATAGATCGCCGACGATCAGCTCATTGCGGGCGCTATCGTCTACAAGCGCGGCGTACAATTCCTGAATTGTCGCGTCAGTCTGTTCTGGCGACAAACCGAATTCTGTCAATCGCGGGATTACCTCATGTTCGAAGGGTGACGCTGCGGTCATCGAGCGGGCGCTGAGCTTGTATCGTATCGGGCCACACTGCATATAAATTATGGGCTGATGTCCATCTTTGCGTTCGGGAGTTGCCGTTAGGCCGAGGACGTATTTTGCCTTTACCTGCTTCATCACCTGCTCAAAGGTGAATGCAGATAGATGGTGGCATTCATCGATAATGACCTGACCATACTCCGCCACGAAGTCTTTCACTCCTGCCTTGTCTTGAGTGCTTTGGATGATGGCAATGTCTACGCAACCGCTGCGCTCGTTCTTCCCGCCGCCTACCTGACCAATTGACTTGGTAGGGAGCTTGAAGAACATTGCTAACCTAGCGTGCCACTGATCGAGCAGTTGCTGGCGATGGACCAGCACAAGCGTATTCACCTTTCGTGCGGCAATCAACCAAGAGGCCAAAGCGGTTTTTCCAAAAGCCGTGGGCGCGCAGAGAATCCCCTCATCGTGTCCGGAGATTATGGACGCGGCATCCAATTGGGCCGGACGCAACTGGCCGGAGAACTCTATGTCGATTGGATGGCCTGCAAACCGCTCGTCACGAACCACTGTCGCGACGCGGTGCGCCTCAAACAGTTGCACTACCTCCGCAAAACAACCGCGCGGCACCGCGATGTAGTTTGTGAGATCCTCGCCACAAGCAATCACGCGCGGCTTGTTGAATGTGGGGAGCCGCATAGCCTGGGCTTTATAGAACTCTGGATTTTGAAAAGCTGCCAAGCGTAGTAGCCGGTTCAACATTGCGGCAGGCAGTCCACTTTTCTCGATGTACACAAGATTTGATCGAACAATTTGTACTTGTGTTGGGAAGGGTCCAGGTATTTGACGTTCCGTTCTCGTTCGTGACGGCGGAGACATCCACGGATCGAGTTCTTCGTCTTCGCCAACGCTGAATCTGACACCGATGAGGTCTCCGCGCTTTTGCGCTTCAAGTACCACTGCGTCGACGGCGTTAGCAGACATCCTTTCAACGCTGGCGAGAAATTGCCATTGATCTGGATAGGGGCGGAACTCTGCATCAACAAAAACACTGTTCCCGTTTGCGCGCGGAACCTTTTGCAGTGGGAGAGCGATTAGGTTGCCAAACCCTCCCTTTGGCATCGTGTCTTGATTGGGAAAGAATCGGTCATAGGAATCCAGTCCTATCTGGTGTCGAAACTCCATGGCTCGAGTGAGGATTAAAGAGCCAAGTTTTCGTGCGGTTGTGGCTGGGAGTGCCCTCTCAAAGAATATCCAGACATGGCCACCATTTCCTGACCGTGAGCGTTCCATTGCCGCTGGCACGCCCTGTTCGCTACAGGCCGCGAGAAACGCGGTGGCATCTTGCTGCCATGTCTTCTTGTCAAAATCGACCGCCAGCAGCCAGCAGGTCTCATCCTGGAGGAGAGGATAAAGCCCGACGGTTTGCTCCCCCACAAGATGCGCACGGATAACGTCATCGGTTAGTGGCCTATATTTCCGGGTTAGACGATCAACCTTCTTGCGATCCTCCTCTTTGGCACCTAGATACGATTTCCAGTCGCGATCTGCCTTGGGCATATACCCAGATCGCCCGTCGGCGTTATCCCAGCGGATGGCGTAGACATCGTCCCGCCCGAAAAACAGACTGCGAAACAAAGCGATTCGCTGTTCCGCCTTACCCACTTCTTGCTTGCGAACTCCAGGTACTGCACTTGCAACTTGAGGGCTTTCGGTAACGGATATAAGGGCCTCTGGAATTGGTATGCCATTTGCAGTCAAGAGGCTACGCAAACGGACGTTCTCTTCCCGCAGCCGTCGCACTTCTGCTAAAGATGCCTCAGAGATCGAACGCTCGTGATCGACTTTGTTCATAATGAGGGTCCATCCATTTGCACCAGTTTATAGAGGTGGCACGCAAAACAATTGCGTATAGGCATGGACACGGCAAATTGCCGGACGATCCCCTGTCCCTGTCGATGGATGTTGGAGCGGATACCCACGATTTTCGTCCCTGGCATGTAGATGAAATTGAGGCAGTCATGAAAACAAGGACGGATGCGCGAGAGCAGCAAAGCCCATTCCGTGTAGAGAGAGGCGAATAGCTATTCTGGAAATGCCAGAAGAGGCGACTTCTTCCAAATGTCACCGTCCGGTGTCATGCTGTGATGTCACCGTTCGCTCTCTTTACAAAATGTCACCGTTCGGTTACTCTGCAAGAGGACAGTAGCCGAGGTCGATGTTATGCGTATCCGAACCGCCACTGATTTAGGGGCTTTCATCCGGGAGCGTCGTACCAAGCTTGGTATGGATCAAGGTGCATTGGCTGAGGCGGCAGGAACGAGCCGAAAGTGGATTATCGAGGTTGAACAAGGTAAACCTCGTGCTGAAATTGGTCTATTGTTGCGCACGCTGAAGACCCTTGGAGTGTCAATTGACCTCCAGATCGATCCTTCACCAGCAGCTTCCACCAACAGCGAAGCCAAAGCGGGAGACATCAACAGCGTTCTTAACGCCTTGAAGAAGCGCCCATGACAAATGAACTTATCGTCCTGCTGGATAGCCGAGAAGTCGGGAACGTCAGCTACAAGAACGCCAGACTCTCATTCACTTATAACGATACTTGGCGCAGCGATCCAAACGCTTACCCCCTATCGCTTTCAATGCCGCTAGGCTCGGCTACTCACGGCCACGCACGAATCGAAGCATTCTTATGGGGCCTACTCCCCGACAACGACCGTGTCCTCCAGAGTTGGGGAAGGCAATTTCATGTGTCGCCACGGAATGTCTTTCGACTGATTGCCAACGTAGGCGAAGACTGTGCGGGTGCCGTCCAGTTCGTCAGTCCAGAACGTCTGGTGACATTGCGTGGGGAGCCAACCGCCAAGGAAGTTGCGTGGCTTACCGAGGACGATGTAGCAGATCGCCTGAGTGCGTTGCGAGCTGACCATTCTGCGTGGCGGGCCGAGCGCGATACGGGCCGCTTCAGCTTGGCTGGCGCACAGCCTAAGACAGCACTCCTTTTCGAGCGCAAGCGATGGGGAGTTCCTTCCGGTCGTACTCCAACCACGCATATCCTGAAGCCACCGACGGGAGACTGGGACGGACATGCAGAAAACGAGCACTTCTCCTTGCAACTAGCCAGAGCCTCTGGCCTCATTGTCCCGAACTCCAGGGTCTTACATTTCAAAGATGAAATAGCAATCGTGGTAGAGCGTTATGACCGCGTGCGCAACGGGCGCGGGTGGTCCCGCATTCATCAGGAGGATATGTGTCAGGCTCTTGGCCTTCACACCACGCGCAAATACGAGAACGATGGCGGCCCAGGTGTACGCAGAATTGTGGAATTGTTACGAAACCAGTCTAGTAGCCCTGATGAAGATGTGCAGTCGTTTGTCGATGCCATAGCCTTCAACTGGCTGATAGCGGGGACGGATGCCCATGCCAAGAACTATTCGCTGCTGCTAGGCAAGGGGGCCGGAGTGCGACTAGCGCCAATCTACGACTTGGCAAGTATCCTTCCGTATCGCACAGTGGATTTGCGGAGAGTGAAACTCGCCATGAAGATCGGCGGTGAATATCGCTTAAGGAACATTGGATTACGGCACTGGCAAAAGTTGGCGACCGAACTCCACTTGGACCAGGTCACGATCATAGATCGCATCCGGGTAATGGCCTCTACTCTCCCTGACCATGCAATGGATGTTCAGAAGCAGATTGAGGGAGAGGGACTGTCGCACGCTACGATCACGAGGTTGAGTGAGCGCCTGAAAACGAGAGCGTCGGCCTGCCAAAAACTTTTACAATGAAGGCTCCTGAGCCCTTGCCAAGGCAACCGCAACGGACTTTTGTATTGTTACAGTTCGATGAAAATCCGCCGAAAGTCCGCTGCGTTTATCGCTCTTCTACTGTGCCCAAAACTGTGCCCAAACATCCAGAACAACCCCTCACAGAACCGCATGGAACCGCATCAGCGAGTCCGCTAAGTCGCTGTAAACACTGCATTTTCAATAGCTAGAAAATTGGGGACTGGGACTCAAAATCCGCCGAGGGCAACCTCATGTCGGTTCAAGTCCGACCTCGGCCACCATCTACAGCCTCCCCAACCAAATTGCTCAGATTTGCGGAATGATTGATTCCCGCTGGATCTTGTCTCATCCAAAACACGTGTAAATTTACGTTTCCATGCGTATTATTATCAATGTATCCCATTGATACTAAAGCATCTCTCCCGAAGGTATAAAGTTCGGACGCCCCACCCTCGCCGCGTATTCGTATTAGCGGCCAGGCAGGGATCGCTCCACAGCAAGAGGAGAAACGCCCTGGTCTCTATATCCCTTGTCCCTTTTCCCTTTCTTTCCCCATTACCAAAGTCCACCACCCTTTCGTAACCCCACCTCCTTCAGAAACTTTGCATGCAATTAACCCCATTTATGCTTTACTAAGAATCAGCAGAAGAAAGAGCCACGGCCCGAATCCCAAAAAGGATTCGGGCCGTAGCTCTTTCAAGGCAGCCCAGAAATTTTTTTTCGAGGGTGTCCCCTCAAAAGTAACCACTCATGATAATCAATTAGTAAACACCATAAATCAACGGTAAGTTACACAAAAACAATCACATAGCGGCATAATTTCCCATCCCAAAGAAAACAGCCTTCCTGGGAAAACAAAAAGCGAAAGTAGCCGGGGAAGCCCAACTGCCTGAAAGCCTCCGCCACTTGCGGGAGCTTCAATTGCGCGAAGGCGGTGAAGGTCATCCACAGGCGGAATAGGCCGGTGACAATCCAGAATGAGATTTTGGACAGTTTGGATTGAACATAAAAATCGCCTTTCTTCAGGATTTTGCGGCTGGAGGCTGCCAGTTGGGCGTCTCCACGCCTAACTGCCCGGCGTATTCGGCGTTCAATCGCCGCCACTCGAATTTCATGGCATCGGCGCCTACGATGCGTCCGACTGGATTACCTGCGAGGGATCGATCCATGACATCGAGGCATATGTGCCAACCCGCTGCGCCCCATGCAATGAAGCGGCGATCAATGCTGTGCCACAGCGTCAGGCGTGTACCGTCTGCCAGCGGCTCCAGTTCCCATCGCATGTCGTGATACTCCAGCACCCTTGGGGCATCCGCTCGCATCACTTTAGTCTCGGTAACCTGCGTTGTTGTCACCCAGCTAAGCTTCACAGTGCTTCCAGCCGTTCCGAGGTTCCCATCCGCTTCGAAGGGGGCCCACTCGCGCAGTTGTGCCGGGTCTGTCAGCGCCTGCCAAACGCTTTCTGGCGAGTGACGCAGTTCTCTCACAAGGATAAGCGTCCATTTTTCGCCATCCTTTTGTACCTGCGCCCCGCGCGCCGGGCCGGGCGTGTATGGAGTGCGGTCGTTCATGGCTTTATCCCTGCCAGTGTGCCAGTTGCGTGATCTGAATGAGATTGCCGCAGGTGTCGTTCAACGTGGCGATCTTGGCATACTTCACATCTGTCACCGGCATGGTGAACTCGGCGCCACTGGCTTTCATGCGCTCGTGATCGGCCTCGATGGCGTCAGTAAAGAAGTTGGCGGCGGGTTGTCCCTGCTGGAAGATGGCTTCCTGATAGGACTTTGCCGCTGGATTGTTGTTCAGGGCAAGCTGCAGCTCCATGCCATCAGGCTCCTCTGCTGAGGCCACTGTGAGCCAACGAAACGGCCCCTGGCTGAAGTCCGCTTTCTTCACAAAGCCCAGGACTTCGGTATAGAAGCGCAGAGCCTTTTCCTGATCGTCCACATATACGCTTGTCAATTTGATCTTCATCGCCGTTTTCCTCTCGTTGTCGGATTCGCGGACAGTGCCGCGTCACTTCTTCTTCTTTTTCGTTGACGCAGATTTCGTTTGTGTTGCCTGCTTCAAACGGCTGCGCTCCATGCGGTCCAGATGGTGATCGAGCGCATCCACGTAAGGCGCCCAGAATTGGCGGTATTCCTCGATCCATTGGGCGGCATTTTTCAGCGGTGAGGCGTCCAGACGGCAGGGCCGCCACTGCGCTTCACGTCCGCGTGCGATGAGCCCTGCGCGCTCAAGCACCCTCAGGTGCTTTGAGACCGCGGGCATGGACATCTGGAAGGGCTGCGCTAACTCGGTCACCGAAGTCTCGCCCATTGCAAGGCGGGCAAGAATGGCGCGCCGGGTGGGATCGGCAAGCGCGGCAAAGGTCGAACTGAGTTGATCTTGCATGGGCTGAGTTTTTATTTTTAATAAACCAATCAGTTAAATAACTGATTGGTTAAATGTATTCCACACCTTATTTCCCCGTCAAGCGGTTTTTATCGCGAAATTTGGGGATGCGTATCAGAGCGCGGCTTTCAGCGCTAGTTACTTTTTTAAGTCATTGCAGGCGGAACGCAGCGTAAATTCGAGCGATTCGCGCGGAACGCTTTCAACAAAAGGCTTGATCACCCAGCCAAGCCCGGTGGGGATCGAGCGTGTCAACGAGATGCTTTCAATCTGCATGTAGAGGCCGCCGTCGCCCTCTTCGTAGCTCCAGTAGGTGTTCAGCCGCCAAAGGAAGCCATGTTCTTCGCCATCGCTGAGCGCGTGCTCATTACTTGTGCCGGGAGAGGCGATCTCCGCAACGCGTGTGCTGCGCGAAGAACTGTATCCGTGCTGAGCGTCGAGGCGGGCAAAGGCGACGTCATAGGTCATATCCATGACCACGGTGAGGACATGCTTCTGGCGAACCCGCATCGATGCATTGATGTGGTCCACTCCGCTGTCGCTGTGTTCGCTCAGCACCTTTGCCTGCAGCACCTCCGGCGAAAAGTGTTGCGGATACGTGTTGAAATTCTTCATCAGCCGCTCAAAGTCTGCAACCTGCGCGTTGGGGACGAAAGCTGTGCCGCGCCAATGATGCAACATTGCGCCGGTCAGATTGGTGTTCGAATCGGTGTTGAGGTTTTCGATAACAAGATCTCCGCGGCGCAGGCGATCGCGAGCCGAATCGAGGCCGGCGAGAAAGCCCGTTGGCGATTGATACTGGTGCGCAAGTCGCGCTTCCACTTTCTCCAGGTATGCATCGAAGCCGGTATTCGCTGCGGGCTGAGGAGCGTCCGCAGCCCGCGCGCGACCGCATGGGAATGACAAGAAGAGAACGAGCCCCAGAACAAGCCAGGATTTTTTCAAAGATGCGTGCTCCGTGACAGCTTCTTCATAGGACGGTTTTGTGCGCTATTGGTTTTCCGTCACGCCAAAGGCTTTGTTGAGGAATTCGATGATGCGCTGGCGGCCATCGTAGCCGTGCCAAGGCTCGGACGAAGGACGGCCAAAGATGCCGCCGGCGAGCGGACCGTGATCCTCGCGCGGATAGCTGACCAACTCGACCGGAACGCCTTCCTGACGCAGGGCGCGGTACATCTCCTGGGACTGGCCGAGCGGATCGGTGCTGTCGGACTCGCCCTGGATGAGCAGGAAGGGTGTTTTGGCGTGAGCAGCACCGGAGAGCGGACTCTGCCGCCAGGCGTCTTCCATGTGCTCCCAGGGTTTGCCGAAGTACCAGCGGTCATACCAGGAGCCGCGCTCGGTGCCGTATTCGCTGAACTGATCGATAACGGGCGCGCCGGAGATGATGGCCTTGAAGCGATCTGTCTTTCCCTCGACGAAGCCGGCCATCTCGCCGCCATAGCTGTAGCCCATGAGCGCCATTTTGGTGGAATCGAGCGGGTATTTGGAGAGAACGTAATCAACACCGGCCATGATGTCCTGATAATCGCCGCCGCCGAGATCATTCTTGTTGGCGGCACCAAAGGCGACACCGTAATTCGATGATCCGCGCGGATTGGGACGAAGAACGGCCCAGCCGTGGCCGAGGAAAAAGTCGGCGTAAGGGTCGTGGCGATTCTCGAATGCGCCGAAGGGGCCGCCGTGGACGTCGACGATGAGCGGGACTTTACCGGATTGAGCTTGCGGGGGCAGATAGAGCAGGCCCTCGACGGTGAACTTGCCGGACTTCCACGAGACGAGCTCGGGCTCTGTGGAGCGAAGGCCAGCCGGAGCGAGCTCTGGGATGGGAAGCGCGGTGCAGGATGCGCTGAGTGAAGCCGAGTAGCAGAGTTTTACCGGATTGCCGCCGCTGTCTGCGAGCCAGAGCCAGCCGGTCTGCTTGCGGTTGGTTGTGAAGCCGGTGATGGCCGCTGATCCAAGATCGATTGGCGTCGGCCTGGTCTTGCCGTCGAGCGTGAGCTTGACCACGGAGTTGCGTGTGCCGATGCCCGCGGCTGCTATGAGCGTTCCATCGGGCAGGAACTGGAGCACTCCGGCGTTGATCTGGCCGGCGAAACCGGCAGAGATGCGGATGGGCTGCGTGCCTGAAGCGAGCGAAGGCAGCGCGAAGAGCTCGTCATAGCCGGGAGGCGCATCTTCAGGAGTAGCTGCAGCAAAGACAAGGGCGTTGCCGTCAGCAGAGAAGGCTGCTCCGCCGATGGTGGCGGGGATGGCGTTGATCTGCTCCGCTTGACCGGGTGTGGCGGCGTCTACAATCCAGGATTTGCCTGCGGGACCAAGGTCCGAGAGATCGTTCGGCGGTTCGGAGACTACGAAGAGCTTATTGGCCGCCGGCGACCAGGCAGCGGAACGAACGTCGGGCTCGATGGCGACGGGCTTGAGCGCGCCCGGCTTGTCTCCAGCTTCGAGGGCGCCATCGGCCTTGAGCGCGGCGAGATAGAGACGCGAGCCGTGCGGATCGTGGTTGACCCATTCGGCGTCGGCCTTGGCGTCGCGGCCTTTCTTCTCTCCAGCCGTCTCCGGGTCATGGGCGATGATTGCGAGCCACTTGCCATCGGCGGAGATGGAATAACTGCTTACGTCTATGGGCAGCGCTTCGTTCTTGTCGTCTTTCTTCTCGTCCTTCTTGTCATCTTTCTTTTCGTCCGGCTTTTTATCGTCGGCCTTCTTGTCGGCGTTCGGCGGAGGGATGAAGTTCTTGGCCTTCGACTCATCGACGACGGGAATGACCTTCAGATCGTAGGGCTGGGCTTCGCCGCCGCGCATATCCAGCCTGAAGAGCTGCGTGTGTTCGCCGCGGCGGGCGAGAAAGAAGATGGCTTTGCCGTCCGGCGACCACTGCGCGGCGCGTTCGCCGCGCTTGTCAGAAGGACCAGAGAAAGTGAGCTGGCGGAGGGAGTCAGCCGCAGCCGAGGTGGAGACGAGCCAGATGTGGGTCTTTGCGCCGTCGGCCGTGGAGTCAGTCACGGTGAACAGCACCTGCGTGCCGTCGGGCGAGAGCTGCGGGGCGCCGAGGGCTTTCAGGTGGCGCAAGTCGTCGGTGTTGGGAAAGCGCGGTGAGTCCGCGGCATGGAGAGCAACGCCGATGGTAAGAAAAAGGGCGAACGACAACTGCAGGCGGAAAGGCAGGTTGCGTGGCATGGCAATAAGCATACACGGCGGCAAAAGTGGAGGCGGCTCAGAGGGAGTGGAGCAGGCCTGCAATTTCCTGTGAGACAGTTTACGACTTAAGTATTTGATATTAAAATGTTTGAGTTGAATTTTCCATGTTTACTTAATTGTCAACAGGCACCCAAAATTGGTTACCTTTTTAAGGAAAAAAAGATTTTCTTCCTTTTTTTTCGAGCCTTACAGCCTGTTTACCACTTAAGGCAGTAATTACTCTGTTTAACCCACGTTTAGGAACGTCTACGCTTTTCAAGAGCATTCGATTTTTCGACACGCTCTTTTCGTTGCGAGTTTTTCGCAATTACGAACACTCCTGCAAGAGTGGCTAGAGCATTTCTCCTCTTGCTGTAGAGCGACCCCTGGCGCAAAAACAAATACGCGGCGAGGGTGGGGCACCCGAACTGTATACCTTCGGGAGAGATGCTCTGATGTTGCGGCCTGGGACGGCAGCGTCTGAGGATTTGCTGGAACAACTTTCGCTTTTTGTTTTCCCGGCCAGGCTGTTTTTCGAGAGGTGAAGAATTATGCCTCTATGTGATTGTTTTTGTGTAATTTACCGTTGATTTACAGTGTTTACTAATTGATTATCATGAGCGGTTACTTTGGTGAGATACCCCCCCGAAAAAAAATTTCTGGGCTGCCTTGAAAGAGCTACGGCCCGAATCCTTTTTGGATTCGGGCCGTAGC
>Ga0208193_1000154_pt1 | contig 46867 bp, 40 predicted proteins | sample June2015DPH_17_2_FD_184716 | JGI IMG/M metagenome (GOLD analysis project Ga0208193, IMG submission 184716) | Peatland microbial communities from SPRUCE experiment site at the Marcell Experimental Forest, Minnesota, USA - June2015DPH_17_10... | ecosystem: Environmental > Terrestrial > Soil >...
GGGGAGGAGTGGTCGCCACCCTCGAACAGTCGGTCGCCGCCGCCCTCGGCAAGGAAACCGCAGTGTGGCTCTCCACTGGCACCCTCGCCAATCACCTCGCGGTCCGCCTCCTGGCGGGCGAAAGGCGGCGCGTGCTGGTTCAGCAGGAGTGTCACCTGTTCAACGACTGTGGCGATTGCTGCCAAACACTCAGCGGCCTCCATCTTGTCCCACTCGCGCCCGGTAAATCCACCTTCACCGTTGACGACATCGAGCGCGAAGCCGACCGCGGCGCTTCCGGCCGCGTCTCCGTCCCCATTGGAGCCATCCAGATCGAAACGCCCGTCCGCCGCAAATCCGGCGAGGCCTTCGACCTCGGCGAAATGAAGCGCGTTTCGCAATGGGCGCGCGGCCACGGCATCGGTCTCCACCTCGATGGCGCGAGACTCTATCTGGCCGCGGCGTATAGTGGCGTTCCGGTGCGCGAGTACGCCGCTTTGTTCGACACCGTCTACATCTCTATGTACAAATACTTCAACGCTGCCAGCGGGGCCATCCTCGCCGGTCCCAAGAGCCTCCTCGAAAATCTGTTTCATCCGCGCCGCATGTTCGGCAACGGACTCAGCCAGGTGTGGCCCTTTGCTGCTGTTGCCCTCCACTTCTTCGACGGATTCCCTGAGCGCTATTCCCAAGCCGTCGCCACATCCGAGAAAGTCATCACCGCCCTTTCAGCCGACTCTCGCTTCGAAGTGACCCGCGTCCCCAATGGCACCAATATCTTTTCCCTTCGCGTCAAAGGTGATGCCCTGGCCTTTCAGCGGCGGGCCAGCGACGCCGGCTTCATCCTCTCGGCCCCAAGGAACGACCGTTTCTCTGTCTTGGTCAACGAGACATGGGCACGCGCCACCCCCCAGCAGATCCTCGCTCGGCTGGCTTAAGGCCGGCACGCTGTCCGGATCGTCGGGCACTCAGAAAACGGGAACGATATCTACTAATATCGGTAGCGATTTAAGGCGGTCGCAAAAGACCGCGTTGGCGAATTCCGCCTCCGCAAGTTGCTTTTCGCTTCGCGCTGCCTGTAATGGGGCGTGAAAGCCGCGTCTGGCGGACGCGCCGTGTGGCCGATTTGCAAGTCCTACCAAGGGCCAGAGCGTGAACCTGGACGAAGATCCCAAACGTTAACGCCTTTTTGAGGCAGATGCGCCCCAACCTGGATTGCTGCTGTCCAATTCGTCCCAGTCATCGCTACCCATTTTGTAACGACGACTCCCATGAGAAAGTACTGTGCAATTATCAATTTGCTGCGGCGGAGCGACACCAAATTTCACCTGCGCGATTCGATCGTTCCAATTGTTGTTTCCGTGTGGCCTGGCTACGCCAGGAAGATTGGCTAGCTCTCCATTGCCCTGCAGATAGAGTTGGTCATCGCCGTAATCATCAGCCGTTTCAAAGAAGGCGTTCCAATCCCCATCGCCGAAACCTTCCACTCCGCGGCTGGAGGCACTACGGTACTCCCAACCCGTGAGATTACCAGTGGCGGCGTCAAACGTATCGGACCGGCCCTCGAAATTTGTATTTTCGAAAAATCGTAATCTGTCCCATAAAGTCCCTCAGCTTACTTTCAACCTGGATAGTCTACCACCTCGGAAACGTCGATGCTTGCCGTTTCGGTTACCCGATAGAAGGCTTGGCGACCTGATCAGCGACCGAGGTCGCAGCGGTTGCGGCGGCGTTAAGGCGTGATATCGGTAGCGAGGCAGTCGCTGTCCGGCGGCGCGAGCCGATCCCAAGGCCCGTGGTGATTTCAATTATTCTCCCGTCGCTGCAAGGCAGCGGCGCGCTGGCCGACGGATGGCTGGCTAACTCCTCTCTGCCTGCAAGGATCTCAGATAAACGTTATCAACACCCTGGTACTGAGGGTCGCCAAAAGCATGGAACTATCAGTACAGTACCAAACGCCATTTGCCGTGCCAACCGCGCTATTTCAAAGAGAAGATCAATATGTTAGACTCCGTGCACTATGACAATCTGTCGAGCTCGTGTCTGTCTGTTCGGGATGGCTGCCGGATTGGCGGTGACAAGCTGCCACAGGCAGTTTGCTTACGCATCACACCGAGAATTCACCCCGGCAAACAACCGCCAGTAACTCCTTGCGTCCACTCGAAAGCCGGAATTCCCCAAAAACACCCTTGCCGGGCACCTTCCTACTTTGCATCACAAAATGATCTTGACATAAAAGCTCAGTCAGAGTATCGTCTTAGCTTGGGCCGGGCAAACAGCTTGATGGGTAATGTCTATTCCATTGAGTAACAGTAACCTAGAAGCAGGGCCATGAAACTTCGAGGATGGTTCGCCAGTATTTTGCATCCGTGGCTGCGCAATCATCCTCAGTTCCGGACGACGCTTAAGGCTCTCGACGGCCATATTGATCTTGCTCGCCACTCCATTGCCCACGTGTTTCCGCAGATTATTCAACCGGACCCACGCGAAATCTATATAACACTAACGGCCAATTGCAATCTTCGGTGTAAGGGATGCCGTTACGGACGTGACTTCATGACCGGCGCGCAACTCCCATGGAAGCTCGTTCGCAATCTTCTGGACGATGCGAAAGAACGCAGTATTTCCAATATTAGGCTCTATGGCGGGGAGCCGCCGCTCCATAGAGATATTGTGCGAATTGTAGAATATTCGACTAGCATCGGGCTGAACGTTTGGATAACAACTAACGGAATACTGCTGAAGGAAAAGATTGACGATCTCTATCGAGCCGGGCTAAGAGCCATAGAGGTGGGCTTCTACGGGACAGGAGAGTCTTATAACTCATACGTTCAGCGCCGTGACCGCTTCGCCACCCTAGAGGCGGGAATAGCCTACACGCGCGAGCGCTACGGCCTGACAATCGACATAAAGCTTGGTTGGGTCCTGATGCGCCCGACCTGCACTCTTGACTCGGCGCAGCAGACTTGGCAGTTTGCCGAGCGATACTGACCTCGATTGGTATAAACCTGATTCACTATTCCCTTCCATATTTTACGGAAGGCCCTGATCGGGAACTTCAATTTCGGCCCGAAGATCGCCCAGCCATCGAGGCGGTTGTGCGGGAACTGATACGATGCAAAGAACTCCAGCCTCATCTAATATAACAATCGTTGATGGCCCTGCGCTCCATTCCCGACTGGTTGATCAAAGGGCCGGACATGACCGTTCCGTGCGACCTGCCGTAGCGCTAGCAGCCTGCTGGATTCCGGCATGGCGCGCGACTCAGGTGATCCCTACAGAGGCGTTGCGGGCCGAGTGACGTTTATTGCCCCACGACTGCACTATTTTACGAATAAATGAGTTACCGCAGATCATTCTCAGCCCAATCGAGGTACCCGACGAAGATTAAGGTCGGCATTCGATCAAAAAGTGCCAGCCGCCAGCCGTCATGGCGCTGCCAACGAGCGCGGTAAGCTGAGTCGCACTGACATATGTGGTGTTCAGGTTCGCTCTATTCCAAGTGACCCGGGAACTGGTATTGAAGTTCGAGCGGTTCGAGCCCGTCACCGTCAGCGTGAACCCCGGTGAATTAGCCGCGGTCGAAGACGGGGAAATGCTCGCAATCTGTGGCGGCAACGCGTTGAAGTAGAAGCCTGCTTCGCCCGAGTGGCCGCAATCCGGATCGAAAACCTGAATTCCCCCCCGCCGTCGGCTGGAGATTCGCGAATAGTGACGCGGGAATGACAGCCGTCAACTCGGAACGGATGCACTTTTCGACCTGCTGTTCGAAGTGAAAGCGATGCTCGTCGTCGAGTTCTGCTTCTACTGTGTTGCGGCGGAACAGAGATCGTAGACGAGAAACAAGGTCGCTCAGCATTTCAAACCTCTCGAAGGGCAGTCACGGAATCCACCTTCGTTGCGCGCCATGCTGGAACGTAGCTGGCCAGCACGGCGACCGCAAACAAGAGCAGAGGTACAACCACAAATACCGCCGGATCATGCGGCCGTACGCCGTACAACAAACTCGCCATCATCGAGGCAGTGGATGCGGAAAGGATTACGCCGGCGAAAATTCCGACGCCGGCAAGAACGACCCCCTTGGTTACGATCAGTTTCAGAATATCGGCGGGCCGTGCCCCCAATGCCATGCGCAGTCCGATCTCGCGTGACCTCTGGCCGACCATAAAGGCGAGCAAGCCGTAAATTCCAATCGAAGCCAAGACCAGCGCCACGCCTGCAAAGCCGCCCACCAGATTGGCAGAAAAACGGCGTGAAGCCAGTGACCGATCAAGGATGTCGTTCATAGAAAAAACATTAAATACCGGCAAGCCGGGATCAGTGCTCTGGATTTCATGCCGAATCTCTGGTTCGAGCAGGGCCGCGGGCAGAGACGTCCGCAACACCACGCTCAGTCGCTTGCCGGAATCTTGATAGGTCGAAACATAGATGTGGGGAACGCCATCGATGTCGAGACCGTCACTCTTGATATCCTTAACGATACCCACGACGGCCGTCCATGGCTTAGTAGGGTCTTTGCCGAACCGCACTCGGCGGCCCAACGGATCGCGGGTTGGCCAATACTTACGAGCGGTGCTTTCATCAATGATGGCCACCAGCGGTTTGCCGTCTTCATCGCCATCGGTGAATGAGCGGCCGCGTAGGAGCGTCGACTGCAACACCTTAAAATAATCGGGACTTATCCGAATTCTCTCGGCGTGCAGATCCTGCGAGGATTCGACCGGTCTATCTTCAATCGCGAAGCCTTCATTCGCTAAGCCACCGACCGCGCTGGGGTTGGTATTGGTGGTCGGTAGGGCTGAGGTGATTGCGGCGAGTTCCACTCCCGGAATTGCCTTCATGCGCCGCAGCAACTCACGATCAAAGGCGGCTCGGCGAGGAATATCGAGATACGGATCCGTCTTTGTATCGTTGGGATTCGGAAGCTGCATGTTTGCCGTGACAACTTGAGTTGGATTAAAGCCTGGATTTTCCTGCAACAGATCCCGCAGCGTACGCAGCAGCAAGCCGGCTCCGACCATCAGTATGACGGCGAACGCCAGTTCAGAGACAATTAGAACATCCCGCAATCGGCCGGTCTTAGTGCTGTAGCCGGAACCTCGACCGCCTTCACGAATGGCCGAGGAGAGAGCGCCTTTTGCCGAATGAAGCGCTGGAGCAAGTCCAAACACTAAGCCGGTGAGAATGGAAATCAGCAGAGCGAACGCCAGCACCACCCAGTCGATTCGTACTTCGTTGAGCCGGGGAACGTTGGATGGCACAAAGCGCAGGATGAAACCCAAAGTACCCACTGCGGTTGCGATTCCCGCGGCGCCGCCGATGAGCGATAGCAGCATGGACTCGGTCAGCATCTGGCGCACTATGCGGCCGCGGCTCGCCCCCAGCGCTAACCGTACCGCCATCTCTTGTTGTCGCCCCGAAGCGCGCGCCAACAGGAGATTGGCAATGTTCAACGATACGATGAAAGCGATCAGGATTACCGCACCCAGTAACACCAGCAGCATGGGCCGGACCTTGCCCACCAAAGTTTCTTGCAATGGTTGAATCTCAATTGTCCATTGCGCCTGCGGCGGGTAATCGGTGGGAAAGTCGTGTCGCAATTCGGCGGCCATGGCAGTGAGCCGCGCCTGAGCTTGCGCCAGTGTCAGGCCAGGCTTAATTCGTCCGATTCCAGATACTAAAATCCGGGCGCCACGCATTGGCTGGGGAAAGGGATTTGCGCTGAATCCGCCGGCGCCAAACACTTCCGCGTCGCCGGAAATCGTCGGTCCAGGATGGCGAAATCCGCGTGGCAGAACCCCAATAATTGTAAGGGGATCATTGTCGATCCTGATGGTACGGCCGAGAACATTCGGATCGGCGCCATAGGCACGGCGCCACAGGCCATCGCTGATCACGGCCTCTGGAGCGAAACCAGGCGCGAAGTCCTGCGGACCATACAACCGTCCAATTTGCGGGATCACACCCAGCATGGAAAAGTAGCTAAAACTGGCATTGACCCCCTCAACACGCTCGGGCTGTCCGGCGCCGGTCAAATTCTCGCTACCCTCAAAGATCGGGGTCGCATCTTCAAATACACCCGCTCGCGTCTGCAGGTCATCCAGTTCGGGCTTGGAAAACCTAACGTCCCGCAATCCTACGCCGGGCTCGTTAAAGAAGATTCGTACCAAGCGATCGGGATCGCGGTAGGGCAGAGAACGCAGCAACACGGCATTCACGATACTGAAAATGGCGGTATTCGCCCCCACTCCCAGAGCGAGCGTCAGCACCGCCACGATCGTGAATGCGGGCTTCTTGACCAGCATGCGCCAGCCGTATTGCAGATCCTGAAGCAAATTTTCCATATGCTGCACGCCGCGCTCCTCGCGGCATTCCTCCTTCACTTGATCGATACCGCCGACTGACAATCGAGCTTGCCGCCGCGCCTCCTCGCGCGTCATACCGGAACGGATGCACTTTTCGACCTGCTGTTCGAAGTGAAAGCGAAGCTCGTCGTCGAGTTCCGCTTCTACTGTGTTACGGCGGAACAGAGATCGTAGACGAAAAACAAGGTCGCTCAGCATGTCGGAATCTCCCGGGCGGTTCCAAGCACCTGGGCCATCGCGGCCGTCAGTTTGACCCAGGCGTCCCTTTCGACTTCGAGCTGCCCGCGTCCGCTTTTTGTCAACTCGTAGAATTTCGCGCGCCGATTGTTTTCGGAAACGCCCCAGCGCGCCTTGATCCAGCCGCGCCGCTGCAAGCGATGGAGGGCAGGATAGAGCGAGCCTTGCTGGATGCGCAGCACGTCGCTCGAAATTTGCTGGACGCGCTCGGATATGGCCCAGCCATGCTGAGGTTCCAGCGCAAGGGCCTGCAAGATGAGCAAATCCAACGTTCCCTGTGGAAGGTCGATACGGTGCGCGTCGGGCATGCACTCCCCTTTCGCTTCTACAAGGAGCATACACGATCTCTTGTCGAAGTGCAAGGGGAACGCGGCGCGTGGGTGGCTCGTTGTGGTTCGCCAAAACTCTGTAGGATCGGGCCCTGGCGTTAATTTCACGTATCGACAGGTGAGTGTGGGTTTCAGACATCGTGTCCCGCTGCTTTCGCTTGGTCTGGAGCGGCGCGAAATGTGGTGTGCCGCCGGCAAACGAGGCCGAGGAACACACCGGTAGTAATCGACCTTGCGACGTACTGGGGATTTCACTGCATGTTCACGCGGCTGCTTTCCAGACGTATCGATGATGTAAGCCGCCGACCCGCGCCAGCGATTCCAATTCCGCCCCCTCCGGTTTCCCCTCAATCGGTCTTTCCGATGGCGGCCGGCCGCCTGCTGGTCGGTGTGGCAGGTGAAGCGCTGGCACTCACCGCCAACGTTGGTGTAGCGCGCTGTTCTGGCAGGACGAACTGAGCCTGGGGCTCGGCCTCCGCGCGTTGGCGGCGCGGCTAGGGTCGCTCAGCGCTCAAACTTCGCCCACCTGGGCGGCGAGCGCTTACGCGCACTGGCGCTGGCCTCTGCTGATCGGCATCGGCTTTGGCGGCTTTTGCCTGCTGGGTGCGGCGCTCTACTGGATACTCGACGCGCGCGGCGCGCGGCGCTTTCGGCTCGCCCATAGAGGCGCCGTGAGAAAAATTCGACTCCGAGATGCACTCCGCTTTAACCGATCATTCTGGCTGATCGCGGCGCTCTGCGTCACTTTTTACGGTTGCATCTTTCCTTTCGAGACCTTCGCACAAAAGTTCCTCATTGAGGCTCGGCGCGTCTCTCCGCAAACCGCCTCTTTGCTGGTAGGAATGGAACCGCTATTCTCTCTGATTGGCATGCCGATATTTGGGATTCTCGCCGGCCGCTACGCCCATCGGTCGCTGCTGATGATGGTTGGCTCGTTGTTCATCGTGCCCGTGTTCCCGATGCTGAGCTACACCAGCATCCCGGCAGCGACTCCCATGGCGATGATGGGAGTCGCGTTCGCTCTTGTGCAGGCAATCGTGTGGCCGGCGCTAGTTTACGTGGTGGAGGAATCGAACCTTGGCTTGGCCAACGGGATGCTCGACACAGTGCAACAGCTCGGGCTTGTGATCGTGAATCTCTCGATCGGCTGGGCAAATGACCACTGGCTGGCGAGCGCGACGAATGCCGCTGGATATCATGTAGGCATGTTGATGTTCACGGGGATTGCGCTGCTGTCAGTGCTGTGCGCGTTTGCTTTGTGGCGGGCCGAGACGGGCCCGCATGCGCACGGTCTGGAGACAATTACAACCAAACACCTAAAAACACCATGAAAATCGCCGACATGAACTGGATGCAGGTCGAAGAAAGGTTGAGCCATGACAAGCGCGCCGTCGTGCCTATGGGTAGTATCGAGCAGCACGGGTACTTATGCCTTGCTGTGGATGCTATTTTGGCGGAGCGCGTCGCCTGCGAGGCGGCTGAACCTCTCGGGGTACCGGTATTCCCCGCACTCAGCTATGGCATCACACCCTACTTCCGCCGTTTCCCAGGCAGTATTAGTTTGCGCCTCGAAACTTATCAGCGCATCGTCGCGGATATTCTCGACAGCCTCGCCGGGACCGGATTCACTCGTATCTTGTTTGTCAATGGCCACGGCGGCAACAGTCCGGGAGGTTCGATCCTGCAAGAGTGGATGAACGATCATCCCGGGATAACTGTAAAGTGGCACAACTGGTGGAGTGCGGCGAAAACGGCGGCGGCGGCGGCGGCGATCGATCCAGTCGCGTCGCATGGATCGTGGATGGAAAACTTCCCTTGGACAAGAGTGCATGGCGTCACGGCGCCGGAAGGCCAGAAGCCGATGATTGATATCGCAATCATGCGCATGATGGATGCCGCTGGTGTGCGTGCTTACCTCGGGGACGGCAATTTTGGCGGCGTCTACCAGAAGCCGGATGAGCAAATGCTGCAACTGTGGCGTGTTGGTGTAGAGGAAACCCGCGAAGCACTGGAAGGACCATGGTCATAACCCCGGATAAAGTCAGTTCAGCGGATCGGATTCTGATCTGGGGCGCGGGCGCCATCGGCGGCGCCGTCGCCTGCTATCTAAGCCGGGCCGGGGTTGACATCAGTGCCGTGGACGCTAACCGCGATCACGTACAGGCTGTCCGCGAGCGCGGTTTAGCCATCGCTGGCCCAATCGAAACTTTCACGCAGCCGTTGTGCATTAGTACGCCGGGCGACCTTGTTGGCGTCTGGAAGATTATCTTTCTGTGCACCAAGGCGTTGCACACGGAGACGGCCGCCCGGCAACTTCTGCCGCACCTCGCCGCCGATGGCGTGGTGGTATCTCTGCAGAACGGCTTCAACGAACTTATGATCTCGCACGCCGTGGGCCGCGATCGCACCATGGGGGCTTTTATCAATTTCGGAGCAGACGTCCTGGAGCCGGGAGTCGTGCACTTCGGCGGTCGGGGCGCAGTGGTTGTCGGGGAATTGGACGGCAGTCAAACCGAACGCCTTGGGCGCGTACACCGGACTCTATTGCACTTTGAGCCGGGCGCGATTACCACCGACAACATCTGGGGGTACCTGTGGGGCAAAATGGGCTATGGTTCTCTGCTCTTTGCGAGCGCTCTCACTCCGTCGAGCATCGTTGACGTACTCGATTCGCGAGATGCGCGACCGGTCCTCACGGCGCTGGCGCGGGAAGTTATGGCGGTTGCTGCGGCTGAGGGCGTGATGCCGATGAGCTTCAACGGTTACGATCCCGCTGCTTTTGGCGCACACGGAACCGCCGCGGCTATCGATGCGTCATTCGATGCCATGGTGGCGTTCAATCGACGCTCGGCAAAGACGCATAGCGGCGTATGGCGAGACATCGCCATTCACCACCGGAAAACCGAATGCGATGCTCAGTTTGCCCCAGTCGTGAATCTGGCCCGTCGGCGGGGTATCGCAATTCCTTACGTGGAACGTCTCATTGCTCTCATGCAGGAAGTCGAGGGCGGGGCTCGCCCACAAGCTGTGGACAACCTGGACCGGCTGGCCAACTCAACTACTGCTGAATTGCCGTGCCAGCAATCTTCAATTTCGGTTTCACGCACGCATGCTGATCCGTTTTGATGACCGAACTGTGATCGTGACCGGAGCCGCACATGGCTTCGGCCGAACCATTGCCCTGAACTTTGCCACTCTCGGCGCGAACGTGGTGGCGTGCGACGTCGTGAAGAACGGCCTGGAAGAAACAGCGCGACTCGCTACAGAGCAAGGGACCCCGTTGCGGATTTGTGCGCTCGATGTGAGCGACGCCCCGTCTGTCCACAATCTTGTCGCCGAGACGCACAAGGCGAGCGGCCGGATTGACATTCTGGTGAACAATGCCGGGGGTGTGATGGGCCAAACCGGCCGGCCGCTCGAAGAAGTATCCGCTGCTGAATGGAAAGCTATCTTCGCCGCTAATCTCGACGGTACTTTTTACTGCAGCCAGGCAGTAGCTCCCGCGATGAAGGCGAAGCACTACGGTCGTATCGTCAATATCTCCAGCGGCGCTGGCTTGGGCATTAGCCTCACCGGTATCCAAGCATATGCCTCCGCGAAAGCAGGACAAATCGGCCTGACCCGGCAGCTGGCGCACGAGCTTGGGCCATGGGACATCACGGTGAACTGCATAGCGCCCGGCTTCGTGCGGTCCAACCCCACCACCGAGAAGCAATGGCAGTCCTACGGACCGGAAGGACAGAATCGGCTAATCGAAAATATCGCCTTGAAGCGGCTCGGTTCGCCACAGGACATCGCGAACGGCGTGTTGTTCCTGGCCAGCGAGCGGGCCGGTTGGATCACCGGCCAAACGCTCGCGATTGACGGGGGCCGCTGACGTGGACAATTCCAGCGAGCATGCGACGTGCGGCCGCCACTACTATGGAGAAAAGCGGTTCACGGAATCCGACGATCTATTTTGTACGAGGGTGACTCAATGTCGAAGGAAGTATTGAAAGTCGGCTGGCTCGCGTCCAAATCCGGGGAGAAATGTTTCGGGATAAACGAGTTTCCGGTGGAGGGCCGCCCCTACCGCCTGCCGACTTGGCTCATCAACGGAAGCGCAGATGGCCCGACTCTCGTCGTGACCGCCGGAGTTCACGGAGCCGAATATGCGAACATCGCGGACGCGCTCGACCTTGGCAGTCCCTCGACCCTAAGGATCTGCGCGGCCAGGTCATCGTGGCGCCGGTGATGAATATGCCCTCCTTTCGTGCCCGGTCGATTTACGTCTCCCCACTCGACGGCAAAAATCTCAACTGGGTCTTCCCAGGGCGTGCACTCGGCGCCGCCTCTGAGCAAATCGCCCATTGGGTGTTCGGTAACGTGATCAGTCAGGCCGAGAACTACGTTGACCTCCACGGCGGCGATCTCATCGAAGCGCTCGTCCCTTTTACGATCTTCTTCCGCTCCGGCAACGACCGCGTCGATCGACTATCGCTAGAAGCTAGCCATCAATGACGCTGATCCACTTTTAGCGGTCGGCGCGTGAATGTTTCACGCCTTGCAAATCACGTTGCATGCTTCCGCGCTTCCCGCGCACCAGAGTCGAGGACAAAGGCGGACGCAGTATGAACCGCCTGGGAGATATGGGAAATGGATGCCGTACTGAAGGTGCTGGCCGATAATCACGGCTCCTACCTCCGCGATTTGGCGGAGTTCGTGGCCATCCCGTCGGTGAGCACCGACCCGGCTCACGAGAGCGACGTACAGCGAGCCGCCGACTGGGTCGCCCAGCGGCTGCGCAAAGCAGGTCCAATCGAAGTCGAGAGATGGGAGACGCCGCATTATCCTGCTGTTTTTGGACGTTGGAACGGCGCACCCGGCGCACCCACCGTCTTAGTCTACGGCCACATGGACGTACAGCCCCCCGACCCCATCGAGCTATGGCACTCGCCGCCCTTTATCCTCACCGCTCGAAACGGACGACTTTACGGGCGTGGCGTCAGCGACGACAAGGCTTCGATGCTGCTGCCGATTCTGGCGGCTGAAGCATTCTTTCTGGCGGGAGAAAAACCACCCGTCAACTTGCGGTTCATCTTCGAGACGGAGGAGGAGATCGGGAGCGTCAATCTTCCCCTGCTGGTGCGCGAACGGCGCGATGCGCTGGCCTGCGACGTCGTGTTATCGGCCGATGGCGGCATGTGGAGGCCTGAAATACCAAGCATCACCGTGAGTTCGCGCGGCTTGGCCGGACTTTCATTCACCGTGCGCGGTCCTGGCAAGGATTTGCATTCCGGCCGCCACGGCGGAGGAGTAGCAAACCCATTGCATGCTGCCGCGCAGCTTGTCGCCTCGTTACACGATGGTGGAAAAGTCGCCGTAGCGGGATTCTATGACGACGTTGAAGCGATCCATCCGGCCCTACGAAAAGCGCTCGATCGGCTGTCGTTCGATGAGAAGAAGTACTTGGCCGACGTGGGCGCCTCCGCCGGATTTGGTGAACCAGGCTACGGTATGCTGGAACGTCAGTGGTATCGCCCGACGATCGAGGTCAATGGCTTCTACGGAGGTTATCAGGGGCCCGGCGGGAAGACCGTGCTGCCGAGCGAAGCACATGTAAAACTGACTTGCCGCCTGGTCTCCAACCAGCGGCCGGATGATGTGATTGGCAAATTGCGGCATCATCTCGAACAGCATTGCCCTCCCGGCATAAATCTAGCGATCGAGGAAACGCACCACGGCGCCATGGCGTATTGTGTTTCCCCCGACAGCCCGGCAGTGCGCGCTGCTGCCGACACGCTTGCGCGGATCTTCGGAATGCCTCCCGATTTTGTTGGCATGGGCGGCACAATCCCCATCACGACAACTTTTCGCGAGGTGCTTGGCGCCGATACAATTTTCTTCTCCTTCAGCACCGCTGACGAGGATATCCATGCGCCCAATGAGTTTTACCGTCCCGAGCGTTTCCGCATGGGTCTCGAGGCTTGGGTTCTCATCTGGCGCAATTTGGCGAAACAGCTGCATGGCCGGTAACGTACCCAAATTCGCGTAAAACTCCTCCTCAAATTGGGATATGGGCGGTGAGGAGCTTCCGTCGTGCGCTTTTTGCTGAAAGGATTTCTGAAGTTGGAACTCGGTAACCGTGACTGTTTCGCGTCCTGTTTTCCTAATTCTTCGAAGGCCCGCCAAAACTCTGTAGGATGGGGTCCTGACGTTAATTTGACGTATCGACGGGTGAGTGTGGGAGTGTGGGTTGCAGAGATCGTGCCCAGCTGCTTCGATTGGTCCGGAGCAGCGCGAAATGCGGTGTGCCACCCGCGAACGAGACCGAGGAACACACCGGTAGTGATCGACCTTGCGATGCCCTGCGATGTTCACCGCATGTTCACGCGGCCCGCTTTCCAGATGTATCGATGATGTAAGCCGCCGACTCGTGCCAGCGATTCCTATTCCGCCCCATCCGGTTTGCCCTCGATCGGTCTCTCCGATGGCGTGTCCTTTTCCAGTCCGAGATGAGTTCGATCCTCGTGGTAGTACGCAAGGGACTCACGGCCCAGCCGCCGTACGTGCGCTTCATTTAGTGCGATCACATGATCAAAGCAATCTCGGTGGGCGCTACCAATCCATCTTTCCGCCACTTCATTCTGCCAAGGCGCCTGTATGCTCGTCCGTTTGGGCTTCAGTCCGGTTGCCTCCAGGAAGGCGACCACATCCTCATTGAACGTCGAATCTCGATCGAAAATGGCATATCGATACGGACCCGCTTCGGGGAAAGCCTCACGCAGTTGTTGCACGACCCATTCAGCCGTCGGGTGGTCAGTCAAATTGAAACGCAGAATCCGGCGTCGCCCGTGCTCGATTACGAAAAAGCAGTAGAGTAGCTGGAATGTCGCCGTCGGCGCCGTGAAAAAGTCGAACGCCACAATCACCTCAATAAAGACGGAAGCCGGCGCGGCGCCAGCCGACCACCGTGTCGGGTTTCACCAGGACCAGGACGTCCGTCCAGCGGGACTAACACCGCCGGAGTATGATCCAGAAGAGTCTGTCCCAGGGGTTCAATCTTGGCCGCGGTCGTTTCCGTTTGAGCACGGCGACCTGTTGCCGTAGGGCGAGGACTTCGAGGGCAGTATCGCTTCGACTGCGAAAGAAGGCTCGGATGGCCACAAGGAAAGAGAGGATCATTTGGAGCACGAATCCTTCCTTTTGACACGCCGTAACGTAGCTTCGCCGGGCCGACGATGCGAAATCGCAAACTGCTGATTTCAAGCCATCATGGGCTTCTGTCTACAGATAACTGGAATCGGGTGGCGCGATTGCGACGAAGGCGAACATCCTCGGCACGAAAATTCGATACAGCGGCGGCTCGGTCGGCGCCTGCGCGCTGTTCCCTATGGATGGCGAATTGGAGTGCTCTGGCAATGTGTATGACTACGGCGGATCGATCCCGGCCGAGAAGTTTCAGCAGGAACTGCGCCACTTCAATCCTGACCCTGCCAAACAGTTTATCTTCCAGCGCGGAGGCCGTCGCGGACCAGTGAGGCATCGACAGCCTGCGCGCAGCAGCTGGTTTAACGTCCGAGAATCTGCTTCCGGAGTCCGTGTCGACTCCATCCTCAAACTCGATCGCGCAGCCAACCGAAACAGGCAACCGGAACGCAACCGATGTCTGTGACATGACAAGCGGTTCCTCTGATGCGGTTTTCACCACCGGCCGATGCGTCATGGTTGGAGACGTAGCGTCGGCCACTCGGACTGTCCCACTCGGATGACTTGGTGAGCGGGCGGTTTCTGATTGGATTACGGCCTCTCAATGACGGTCAAAGTCGGTTTGTCACCAGCTACGAGGCAGGTTCCGTCGGGTAGCTTCATCCATTCGCCTGACTTCATGTCGAACCTGCTCCACGATCGGGGCGCGACAGTTTCGCTGCCACCATGGGGCCTGAGGAGTATGAGCGGGCGGGCGGTGTCGTTGCGGACCGCGATCATGGTCTGAGGAGCATCGCTGGCTCGCTGCGGGCACGCTGAGGGTGCGAGAGGCGGCAGCGTGGCGGGCCCTCCAAGCGTTCCCAACGTCTCCCTCACGCCGGGACGGATTCGGTCGAAGTGCACGACGATCTGATCCAGCGTTTCCTGTTTCGGCGTGGCCGCCGGAAACTCCTTTTGCAGCCCCTCGATGACGGCCGGAAATTCTTGCCCTACCAAAAGAAAATTTGCTATACGCTGCAGATGTTGCTTGGATGCGTAGGGCGTGCCATGAGCGCGGGACTCTGGCCGACGCGCGGATCGTTCATGACGGTGACGTCGCGCGTATAGACCTTGCCGTCGACGGCAGCGAGAGGGCCCTATCCACGCCGTTGTATACTGCCCAATGGCGGCGAGGTTTCTCACGAGGGGTTTCTACATCATGACGCGAATGTCGCGGACGGCATATTGGGCGCTTGCTGTTTCGAGCATACTGGCATCAACTTTCCCTGCAACGGCGCAGGTCAATCCCGATCTCTATGCGGGCCTCAACTGGCGAAATGTGGGGCCATTCCATGGCGGACGAATTGCCGCCGTCACCGGCGCCATAGGCCAGCCTGGGGTGTTTTATGCCGGCATGCCGCTGGGCGGCATCTGGAAAACCACCAGCGCCGGCGTCACCTGGTTCCCCATCTTCGACCAGGAGAAGAGCGTGGATAGTGTGGGAGCCATCCAGGTGGCTCCCTCCAATCCCGATATCGTGTATGCAGGCGCCGGCGACCCCATTCAGGGCAGCCTCGGCAACGGCATGTGGAAGTCGACCGATGCCGGCAAGAGCTGGCGGCACATTGGCCTCGAAGACACGGTGAAGATCACCAGTATCGTTGTCGATCCCGCCGATCCTAACCTGGTGCTCGTCTCCGCGCTCGGCGATACCATCCGCCACGGCGGCGGTATCTACCGCTCGACCGATGGCGGGCAGACCTGGACCAACGTCCTCAAGCCCGCCGACTACGACGGGGGGCGCGATCTCCAGTCCGCATACGATGACCCCAGTGTGATGCTGGCCGCCACGCAGGGAACCGGCGGCGCCGGCGGCGGAGGTGGCGGCGGCGGTCGCGGGGGGACGAGAAATAAGCCGCCCCTGGTGTTCAAGTCCACTGACGAGGGCAAGACTTGGACCGGGATCAAGATTCCGCCCTTCTCGGGCCGCGTTTCGGTCGCCGTCGCCATGCACACCAAGGGCCAGCGCATGTACATCGTCGGCAATGCCATTGAACAGGGCTCGGGACTTTACCGCTCCGATGATGGTGGCGCCACCTGGCAGCACATGGCCGGGAACGACCTGCGGATCGCCATGCGGATCAGCAACGGCCAGGGCAATTATAGCAGCGGCGTGTTCGTGGATTCGCAGAATCCGGACATTGTGTACACCATGAGCACCGCGATGTACCGCTCGACCGATGGCGGCCTCACCTTTGAGCCCTTCAAGGGCGCGCCCGGCGGCGAGGACTACCACAAGCTCTGGATTGACCCCACGAACGGCCACCGCATGCTGGTCGGCTCCGACCAGGGCGCCAGCGTCACCCTTGACGACGGCCGCACCTGGAGCCTCTGGTACACCGAGGTCATTTCGCAGCTCTACCACGTGGCCACCGACAGCGCATATCCTTACCACATCATGGGTGCGCAGCAGGACACCGGCGCCGTAATGATCTCGAGCCGCGGCAACTGGGGACAGGTGAACTTCACTGACTGGAGCCCGGTGCCGTCGTCTGAATTCGGCATCGATAGACCCGATCCCAAAAATCCCAACATCATCTATGGCGTTGGATACGGTCCGGGAGGCGGCGGCAGCGGCCTCATCAAGATCGATATGACCAGCGGTCAGTGGGAGAACGTCGCGCCCAACTTCGGAGCCGATGCCGACAGATACCGCGCCGGCCGCGATTTCGAGAAAAAATTCGACATCGCGTTCGACCCCAGCGCTCTCTACGTTGCCTACCAGTGCCTTCTGGTCTCGCGCGACGGCGCCCATTCCTTTACCGCCGCGAGCCCCGATCTAACTACGCCAATGGGCAAGCCCCAGGTGGCCTGCGGCACTGCGCCGCTGGAGCCGCCGCCGCCCCCGCAGCCTCCGCAGCCGAACCCCGCGCCGCCGGGAGAGGGGGCACAGCCAGAGGCGCAAGCACCGGGGCGGGGCGGTGGAACGCCTGCAGCCTCGATCGGCGAATTCTCCATATCCAGGGTCAAACGCGGCGTTATGTGGACGGTCAGCAGCAACGGACAGATTTACAACACCATGGATCAGGGCAAAACCTGGACGAATGTCACCAACATCGCCAACGTTCCGCCCCACACCATCTTCAACACCATCGAGGCAGGCGACGACGTCAATACCGCCTTCGTCGCCGCTCGCGTTGGCGCTGAGCGCGGCCAAACTTTGCCCCCCGACGATAACACCGACACCGACGTGCCGCTGATCTGGCGCACCACCGACGCCGGCAAGACCTGGAGCAGCATCGTCAACGGACTGCCCCGCGACGAGCGCACCGGAAGCTGGATCAACAGTCTGCGGGTCGATCCAGGGCAGCCGGGCTTGCTCTTCGCCGGATCCGAGACCACGGTGCATGTCAGCTTCGATAATGGCGATCACTGGCAGTCGCTGCGCCAGAACCTGCCCAGCACCTCCATCCGCGACCTCGAAGTCCACACCGATAACCACGAGAACGATCTGGTGATCTGCACCTACGGCCGCGGCTTCTGGGTTCTCGACGACATCGCGCCGTTGCGCCAGATCGCGGCCAACGCCCAAGCCATCGGCACGTCGTCCGTCTTTCTCTTCAAGCCCGAGGAGGCCATTCGCGCACGCATCAACAGCAACTGGGATCAGCCCTTCTCCGTCGAAGTGCCCCATGCGCCCAATGTGCCTTACGGCGCGGTCGTGGATTACTACCTCAGCCACGAGCCGAGCGGGCCCATCCAACTCCAGGTCTACGATTCGAAGGGCAGTCTGGTCCGCACCATGTCCAGCACCCCGCCGCCGCCCATCGAGGGCGCGGCGTATCCCCACTACTGGCTAGCCTCTCCCGAGACTCGCGTCCTCTCTACGCATGTTGGTCTCAACCGCGTCAACTGGAACCTGGAGTATGACGATCCGCCCGCCCTGCGGCACGATCTCGAGAATCAAATGAACATGGTGGAGGGCTCCACCACCCCGGGTCCGCATGGGCCGCAGGTGATTCCCGGCGTTTATACGCTCAAGCTGACCGTAGACGGCCATGTCTTTACGAGCGACGTCACCGTCGTGAACGATCCGCGCGTCGGCCAGAGTCCCGCGCTCATGGCCGACCTGCGCACCCAGAACAAGCTCACTCTGCTTTCCGTGCAAGGGATGGAGCATAGCTTTGAAGGCCATGAGGAAGTGAATGCGTTGCAGGATCAGCTTGTAACCCTGATGAAGGGCAACCTGCCCGCCGATGTGGCCGAGCAGGCCAAAACACTTGATGCCAGTCTGACCAAAATCGGCGGCGGCAGGGCGGCCGGTGGCAGAGGCGGCGGCGGAGGCGGAGGCGGCGGGCGTGGCCGGGGCGCCACTGCCGATCCCAAGGCGCTGCAACCGTTCTCCGAACTGAACAACGCATTCAACACCATGGTCAGCATGATGCAGGTCGGCCTCGATATGGCGCCCACCCCCACCCAGATCGCCACCTGGCAGAAAAACTGCACCGACCTGAACCGTACCACGACTGCGTGGGAGGACGCCCGGAAACAGATCGCCGACTTCAATGCGATGCTGGTCAAAAACAACCTGCAGGAGATGAAGGTTGCCCCCACCAAGCTCACCGTTGCGGCCTGCAGCTTTATGCCCTAACCAGCCAGGAAGGCAAAGAACTAACTTCACCTGGCTCTCAAATCGTGTGGACACGATCCTTCCGAAAGTTCGAAAGCGGGTCGAGGCGGTTTCAGACCTCGACCCGTTTTCGCTGTTTGCAGACGGAAAAGGCAGCTCCGTTTCTTTAGGGGCAGCGTGTCGCGCGGGGAGCGCCGCCCCGTAGCACGAAAGCGTCAGCCCCTCCGTCAGCGTTTGCCGCGACATATTGTGGCCATCTCGCCAATTTGCCAGTAGCACCAACAATTCGCTGTGGCCACTGCGGGAATAGAGCGCCGATGCAAGTGTTATGCTCGTGCACCCGCACCGACCATTACGATGATCGCGGAATCGAGTAGGACGCGAGCCTTCTCTATGAGATCCTCGAATGCTTTTCGTGCCATTGGGTGGTCCTACTCAGGACATTCGTCCATACTGAATTGGACCCCGAAGGGATCGACGGGCCGTTCGATAAGATGTTTTTCCCTATTTTGCGTTATATTTGATCTACGTTTCTGGATCTGCCTCGGTATAGGTATAAGGGATTATTCTGGGCCGATCATGGCAGCGCTTTTCCAAACAATCAAGTGCACGATGCCTGGCATATCGCAGCCTTTGAATGATCTAGAGTTCGCCGATCTGATTCGGGCAGCCCAAGCCGGAGACCACGTGGCCTTTGATCGACTCATGATGCTTTATCAGCTTCCGGTGTGGAAGATCGCATGTCATACTTTGGGCCGCCCCGAGGACGCCGACGATGCGGTGCAGGAGGTGTTTCTCCGGGTCTACAAGTACCTGAACAGCTATGATTTGTCAAAAAGCTTCTCGCCTTGGCTGTATGGGATCACTGATCGCGTTTGCAAGGATTTATTCAAGAAGAAAGCTCAGGCCCGTCTCCACGACGGCGAACTTCTCGATGAAGCTGTCCGTATTTCTCCCCGGCAGCAAGACGATCTCATAGCCGGCGAAAGGCGGCGGATTCTGGCTGAAGGATTGCATCGTCTGCCTTCAAGGCAGCGGCAAGCCCTTATACTCCGTGACATTGAGGGGCTAACCTCACCGGAAGCAGCCGAAATCCTTGGAACCGATCCCGCCACAGTCCGCCAGCAGGCCGCAAAGGCATTGCTAAAGCTCACGGACTTCGCCAAGAAATACGCGCAGCGTGCCAGCGTCAAGGTGCAGCGATGAGGTGTCTCAAGCTCAACAAAGTATTGATCGCCGCGTACGCCGCACACCATTTGTCCCAGCCCGAGGCCGAGCGCGTTGAGACTCACTTACGCACTTGTAATTCTTGCCGTGGACTTGCTGAGGATCTGGAGAGGAGTTCCCTTGCCCTGCGAGAATTGCAGGTTGAACCGGAAGACGACCGGCTCCGTCAGATCCGGGCGCGGGTTTTAGATCGGATTTCCGCGCAGGAGCAATTGCCGGAGCGCCCTTCTATTTGGCGATGGCCAGCGGGCCGGCAATGGGTGGTGGGCTGGCAGATGGGTTACGTTGCTTCCATTGCCTTTCTGCTGTCCGTCGGCGCACTCCTCTTCTGGAATTCATTGCGCCATCACTCCACAGGCCCGTTGGCTGTACAGATGCAGCACCCTCAAACCCGGCCCCAGCCTTCCAGTCAAACGCTGCCTGATACAAGAGTGCCTGAGCGATCTTTCAACACGGTACCGCCTCCCGGCAGCGCCGCTGTGAGCCCGCGGAAATATCAGCCTGGTTCGCAATCGGATCATTCGTCGTCCCAGCCTGGAACATCTCTACCTTCCCCCATTGTGGTTGCGGAAGCCCCATATGCCACAACCCCAATGGGAGCCACACCCGCCAGAGATTTGCCATACCCGTCACCTACCATCCCGGCTCCGCAGGCCCCAACTATGGGCGCGGCTCGGCCGGAGGTTTTCGGAAGTCAAGATCAGGCCCCCAAGGGCAGTCTCATCGATCAACTGCAGACCGCCTATCCGCTGACCATATTGGATGCCACCGGCTACAAGGTTTCGAAACCAGGTACTACCCTCGAGATCCAGCTGGACGGCATACAGGCGAACCCTATGAAATCGCCTCCGTTTCAAAATACATTCGAGGACGGACAAGTGGTCGCCGGAGGCCATAGCACGGTATCGAAGTTTATGCCGGGTGGACTCGGTAAAAGACCGTTCGAGTCGGCGCCTCGCACCCTGGCGGCCAAGGAGAAGGTGTATCTGCTGAAGATGGAAGCCAAGGACGACGCTGTCATCTTCACCGTGCAAACCTGCGGAACATGCGATCCCGCCGCGATCGATCCCACGCATAAGCCATTTGTGGCGTCGATTTTGTTCAAGTTTATCAAGGGATTTTTGGCCGCTACCGACCTGAAACACGTTCAGGATGCGATCGGCGCACTGCTGGTGGTTCCCGATGCCGGCGCCGCTGCAAACGCGCAGCCGGCCGCGGACGCCGCGCAGCAGAGCGCGCCCCCGGCCGCGCCGCGAACGCAGCAGCCGCCGGCCCGGGCTGCAGCGCCGGACCCGGCGGTTAAATCTGCGCCGATCCAGGAGCCGCCACTACCGCAGCCAAAGATCGAGAAAGGTCTGACCATAAACCAGGTGCTGGCGCAGCTAGGCCAGCCGGAAACAATCGTCACGCTTGGCGATAAGCGGATCTACCTGTTCAAGGAGTGGAAAGTAACGTTTATTGGCGGCAAAGTGACGGACATTGATGTCCGGTAGTGGTTGCTTTTCTCTGCCGCGAGCTTCCAGAGATGAAGCTTTTATTCTCACTCCTATCTTCCAAGCCTTGAACGATGGACAGACCATCTGACGCACAATGGCCCCATTCCTATCGGCGCCGCACCAGACTTAAAGACAATAAACGGACTCCTCTCAAGAGTTCTGTGGCCTGTTGTTCCTGCACCCTCTTTTCGATTAACTTAATCGAGTTGCTCGGGGAATGAGGGGAAACAGTGTGAATGGGCTTGTTGAGCATAGTCCGCCACGAAAGCCGGAAATATTCTGCATTTTTGTCGTATTTTGTAATCTACGTTTCCGGGCCTCGCTCGGTATATAGGTTTTTAGGAATCTGATGGGACGACCACTTTGGTCCCGATGGATGTCCTGACACCTGTTGACCACGTCTGCGTGGCGGCCAACGAACACAATTTACGGAGATCGTCCTGGCCGATCATCCGGCAACGCCGAGAACGTCGTTCGGTCAGGGAGACGGCTGGGGACATGGTGGTTGATGGTGGTTAGCATACTCGAAATTCTTTGGCGCGTAGGCCGGCGGGTTGCGCAGATTGCAAAGAGTGGGAGTGAGTTTGAATGCCGGGGCGAAAACAATCATGAGCATTTTTGCCTGATTTCCACGCTTCAAGTTGTGAAGGCGCAAAGCTCGTCCCCATCCTCTGGGGGCCTGGATTTGGACCAACAAATCCACTGGCCCCGATGGCATGGTAGTGCCATCGCAGGCGACTTATTCGACGGCCGTATTGCCAAGCGTTACCGTTTCTTCCCAGCCGGCTCGGGTTCTTGGGGCGGCGCTTACGCCGGGGTTCGCGGGACGGTATCAAATCGCGATCCAATTGCCAAGCTCATTGCCTAATGGCGATTTGCCGAGACTGGCAAGCGTCGGTGGAATGCGATTCGGAAACGGGCATCTTGCTGACGGTACAGGCTGTCAACTAGAGAGCCTGGCTCAACCCTGAACTTGAGGAAAGGACTTCGATGCGAACGACTACATTGACCACAATCCTGATAGCAGGGCTCTTATCTCCATCGCTGTTTTCGGCATGGCAGGATCAGGCCCCCAAAGATGCGCTCATCAACCAACTGCAGAAGCAGTACCCGCTCACAAAACTGAGCGCCGACGGCAAAGACGTTGTCACCGCCGGATCGGTTTTCACGTTGAAGAAGGACGGGCTCGTCTTGACGCCGACCGATTCCAGCGATGTTTCGGGCAACTCCTATAAAGCTGGAAAAATCACCCAGAGCGCCACTGGCAAGGCCAACGAGAAGGCCAAAAAAGTGAAAAGCGTTATTGGCCATTTCCCAATCCCAGGCGCATCGTCCACTGCGGCCGCCCCGACCAATGACACCCGGACCTTCGTGGCGGGCGAAAAGGTTAACATAACCAAAATAGAGGTTAAGGACGGCGCCGTTGTTTTCGGACTCTGCTCCGCCAAAGCTTACTCCGATGTGTACTACCATGGATCGCTAACGTTTCCGGTTGACAAAGGGACCGTTCCCGCCGCGGACGCAATGTTAGCAACCACCGGGGAGGTTTTTAGCGTCGACCCTCCGGAAGATACTAAGACCGAGCCAGCCGCGGCGCCACCGGCCGCTGGCGGCGTACCGGCCCCCGATCCCCCGAAGCCCATCGCCGATCCCACCCCACCGCCGGCCACGGTGGCAACGCCGGAGGCGCCGCCTGTTCAGAAATATGCGGACATCCCACCGCCACCGCCAGCGGCGCCGCCACAGACGAAGCTTGAGTTAGGTCAAAGCGTAGACGACGTAGTAGCGCAAATAGGTCAGCCCGTAACCAGAGCGACGATTGGCGACAAGCAAATTTACCTGTTCAAAGATTGGAAAGTAACATTCACCAAGGGCAAAGTCACGGACATCGATGTCCGATAGCCGTCAGACCCGCGCGCACCTATTCGGAAGATATGGAGAACCTATGAACGCACTTGAATTTCGTCATGCCGCTTCGCGCGGATATATCGGGATAGTCATGGCAACGCTGATCGGAACGATTCCTGCCTTTCTACCTGCCCAACAAAAGCCAGCCGCCAAGCCAGCGGTCCCGGCTAAAGTTCCTGCTAAAGCCACCGCCCCCGCTGTAGCCAAGCCCGGGGGCCGGCCGGGTGAGACCCCCACCCATTCAGCGCACGGCGACGTTACCCGCGGCCCGCATCGCGACGTCCGCGACGTACATGCGCATGGTATGGATATCCACCACGGGCCCGGCGGTTCGAGAACTATTGAAAGAGAGCGGGCGGACCATTCGAGAGTTGTATCCGACCGTTACGGACATGGCTATATCCAGCGTCCCTATATGTATCACGGCACGGCTTTCGTTCATCGAACGTACTACGTGGGCGGCGTCGCATACGGCCGCGTCTACCAGCCGTACATGTGGGGCCGAATCTCCATGAATGTATACGCCCCGGGCTTCTACTACGGGCTCGCATTTTACAGCTACGCTTATGCCCCCTGGGCTACTCCGATCGCCTTTGGCTGGGGTTGGGCCGGGAACCCATGGTACGGCTACTATGGAAGCTACTTTACTCCCTACCCGCTCTACGCCAGCCCATCCCTGTGGCTGACCGACTATCTGGTGTCGCAAACGCTGCAGGCGGCCTATATAGCACAGGCGGCCCAGTTGGCAAACGCACAGGCCAATTTCACACCCATGACGCCCGACGTCAAACGGCAGATCGCGGACGAAGTTCATCGCCAGATTGCTCTTGAGAACGCGGAAGCCGGCGCCGGCGCCCAGACTGCGCCCGATCCGGGTTCGAGCGGGATCGCCCGCATGCTTTCCGACAACACGGCCCACGTGTTCGTTGTCTCGGCGCCTCTGAATGCGCAATCGAATGCCGGGGATTGTGCGGTCACCGAGGGAGACGTGCTCCGGCTCTTCCCCGGAACCCCCGCCGCTTCGCCGACAGCTAATCTGATGGTGCTGGCGAGCAAGGGCCAGGACTGCCAGAGGGGCGCAACGGTTACGCTTGGCGTCGCCGACCTGCAGGATATGCAGAACCACATGCGCGAAACGCTGGATCTTGGCCTGGCGGACCTTCAGAAGAAGCAAGGCCAAAATGGAATTCCAGCGGCTCCCGCTGCCGCAGCCGCGCCGCCGGTGCAGACCGCATTCGCCGCCATCGCTCCACCGCCGGATCCGAACGTCGCCGCCGAGTTGAGCGCCCAGACCAAGGAAGCCGACCAAGCCGAGCAAGAGGCGCTTCAAGCCAGTCCTGGAGGCCCGAATGCCGGCCCGAATCGGAACCGGTAGCTCCGCAACCCGCTGCCGCGGCCAAGAATCCGCTCACTGGGACGACGGCGCCTGCTGAGGGCAGAGGTACGACTCCCGCTTAGATCAAATTCGAGTATCTTCGCGCGGATTTTACACACTCCGATTTGCAGCAGGCGCCAGGCCTTCTGGTGATTGGGATTACTTTGGAAGTGGCCGATTGCTCGTACTTCGGGAACCGCACAGAGGTCACGATTTCCAACGACCATCTTTCCGATTCATAGGGTTGCTTTCGCCGTTCGGCGTCGTTTATGTCAGGCGCGATCGCACGCCACTGGGTTCAGCCCGATTCACGATCGCCCTTTACCTGGACGATCACGGCGCCTGTGGCCCCTGGACGTCGAAAATCACCGCGCTGATGGTTTTCGAGGGCAGTGTCACCCTAACGACCGAAACCGGGCAGATTGACTCTGCGTCCGTGGCCGCGAGTTCAGAGCGCCCGCTCTCGCTGGGCGACGTCACCGCAGCCGCACAGCATGCCAACCCTCTCGTGAGGGGAGGGGCCATGCGCCTGGCCGACGCCGGCCACCGAGGATCGCGCCGCCTGTTGATTCGGCTTTGGCGCGGAAATAGCGCAAGGTTGATTGACGCGCGACCATCCGTAGAGGGTCGCCTGGCTCGATCCTCCCGGCGGTCGAGAACCGAGGACAAAGTGTCCCTCGCTCGAGCGTATCCGCGCCGCAGGATTGCAGCCGTGCGTCGCCAGTCCGCGAGTGCTGTCGCAGCTCACCGGGAAATCGGCGATGCGCTCTTCACCGTGGCCTCAAGACCGCTCAGCCGCAACCAGCAATGTCCGGGGACAACTTGGGCGGTCGCGCTGCCCGCCGATTCGCGGGCACACCTCTTCGGCGCCTCGTCACGGGCTTCGGAGTGTCGGCTGCCTCAAACAATTGCCGAAACCCGTGTTCCAACAGTTCGACGGCCTTCCCCAAGGCGCCGAGTTGCCCAACCCGGACTATCGCAACGGACCGGTGCATGTCAAACGATGGGGGACGCAATACTTTCACGGAATCGATAGAACGATTCCTGGCAATAAAGCGAGCAGGCAGCAGCCCGACGCCATAACCGGACTGAACGAACGCTAGCTGCAAATGCATGTTGTGGATTTCAGCCGCGATCATTGGGGTGAAGCCGGCACGCTCCATCTGATCGATGAGCCTCGCCCGAAGAAAGCACCCGGGCGGATTGAGCACCCAGGGTGCTCGGCCCAAACTTTTCCAATCACCGTCAACGTTGCCTGCGGCGCCTTGAACGATCTCCATGCGGTCGCTAGCGACGATATTCGTCAGAAGAGGTGCAGGCGCGGTTTTACCTTCGGGCAAAAGCACGGCAGCAACGTCGAGCTCACCCGCGAGCAGCCGGTTAAATAATTCACTCGTGAGCTCGCTCGACAGCCGCAGTCGGACCTTGGGGTATTTCCCAGTCAGCGCCTGAATAGGTTCGATAAGCGTCCCCTCGGCCAGGGCATGCGCGAGTCCGATGCGCAAGAGGCCGTGAGGTTCGGCGTCGCTCGACGTAAGCGATTTCAGCGCCTCCGTCCTCTGTAGCAGATCTCGCGCTTGTTCGAGCACCCTGGAGCCGAGCGAGTTCAGACGCGGAGGCTTTACCGAGCGGTCGAGCAACTCGGCGCCCAATGCAGCCTCCAGCCTTTGCACTTGCCGGGTAATAGCAGAGGGCGTCCGGAATAGACGATCGGCTGCACGGGCTATGGACCCGGCCTGGGCAAACTCTACGAGGGCGCGTAAATCGTCGAGCAAGGGAACCTCCTAAAGTACTCTTAAAACTTCCTCCCAACGAATAGCAGAATCGTGCGGAGACGTCAATATCATCGTGATAATAATGAACTTGTGGAATTGTCGATTCTCCGTTATAAAGAGTAAGGAGTTTATGCTTTTGTGGAAGCCCTGATGCCTCATGCGATTCAAATAAATTGAAACAGCTCGGCGTTGTACCGGAGCGCAGTGAGGTCGCTGGTGTTTGTGTTACGTCATCATACCCGTATGATTGCGAACCAGGATGGCTCGGTCTACTCCACGAGATGTTCGGCCGCAAACGCAGTCTATCGAGAGGACCAATGGCAGAGACCTTCGAAGCATACCGAACTCGAGTCCTAAGCTATCTTGGCGATGAGGAGCCCATCGGTGTCCAACAAGCCACCCCATCGCAGCTCGATCGGCGTCTGCGCGATGTCGCGCCCGGGGAGTTGATCCGGCGCCCTGCGCCTGAAAAGTGGTCAATTGCCGAGATCGTAGCGCACTTGGCGGACGCGGAGCTGGCGATGGGGTGGCGATTGCGAAACATGCTGGCGAATCCGGGCGTGGCCTTAACGTGGTGGGATGAGGCGGCATGGGCGGAGCGCTTGGGTTACGCGCAGCAAGATGCGAGCCTTTCGGCAGGGGTCTTTCGGACGCTGCGCGAGAGCAACCTGCGACTGTTGGAGTCGGTCCCGCGCGCACGGTGGGTGGAGTGCCATGGGGTCCACGAGGTACGCGGACGGCAAACGGTCGAGGAGTTCGTCCGCCTGGAAGCGGCACACGACTTGAACCATCTTCGGCAGATCGACCGCATCTTGGGTGGCTGTATGTAGTGGTAGCCGTTTGGCTGCCAATGCCCTCGGCGAGCGCATTCAGTCGCTTGTGGCGTTGAAAATGGGAAGTGGGAGGAATAGTTTTTCAGACTAAAGTGACATAGAGGAGTTCCACATGAAGAAGATTCTGACTCAGTATAGAGTGTGCGCGCTTGCGGCCGCCTTGATAGTGCCGATGGCGCAGGCGCAGCCGGCGGGAATGCAGGCCGCCTTCGGAAAAGATGCCGGAGCGCTTTCCGACAAATTTACCGGACTCGCGCGCGTTATGTCGGGCAAGTACGACTGGAAGCCCGGCCAGGGCGTTCGCTCCGTCGGCGACGTGTTCAACCTGATCGTTACGGAGAACGGCATGCTCGCCGGCGTGCTCTCAGGCACACCGACTACGGGGGCACGGCCCGCGCCCATCACCGATCCCGAGAAATTGCAGGAAGCTCTGAAGGCTTCTTACGTCAATCTGCAAAAAGCGATTACGGGACTTTCCGACAACGACCTGCAGGCGCCGGTGAAACTGTTCGGAAGAGACATGACGAAGCAGGGCGCGCTGATGCTGCTTCTCGCAGATCAACACGAGCATCTGGGGCAGTCGATCGCGTACGCGCGCAGCAACGGCGTGGTTCCGCCCTGGTCTAAGTAGGAGCGCCGCGGGGTAGGAGCGCCGCGGGGTGATCTGGCCGCCGCCGATGCGATAACGATCCTTCGCATCCAACGCAACCTGGCGACAGGCGGGCAGGACGGCAAGCCGGAAAAGGAGAATCGGGTCCTTATGAGCGGAATTTGGATTAGCGCAGCGATGATCGCAAGGTTCGCGGTCGCTGGCAGCCTGATGACGCTGATGGCTGGCGGACAGAGCGCGGAAGACGTCTACCGTGTAAGACTTCACGCCTCCGATGTTCTCGAAAAACTCGGTCTCCCGCGAGGCCATGTTCTTCGCCGCCAGGGAAACTCGGACACGCTTCCCGACGTGATGTGGCTGATGGAATATCCGGACGAAGCCGGGCGCCAGCGGAGTCTGAAGACCAGACTTGAGTCGCCGGAATTCAAAGCGGTGCGGGATGAGATGAAAACCTTGATCAGTCACGCTGATTTGGGTATTTGGGAGCGGAACTGACCGGCCATGGAACCAGATTTTATCGAAGAATGCCTGTCCGTATTGACCCGCACGCCCGCGACGCTCGACGCGTTGTTGGGTGATTTGCCGGACGCGTGGACTGCCGCCACCGAGGGCCCCGGAACATGGAGTCCCTTCGTCGTCATTGGCCATTTGATTCACGCAGAGAAAGCCGACTGGATTCCGCGTCTGGCGATCATTCTGGAGTATGGCGTCAGCCGCCCCTTTGAGCCTTTTGATCGCGAGGCGCAGCTCCGCGAGCGTGATGGGAAATCGCTCCCGGCCTTGTTGCAGGAATTCGCGGATTCGCGACTGGATAGTATCGCGAGACTTCGGGCAATGCACCTGACGCCAGAGAAACTGGAATTGAAGGGGATGCATCCAGGACTTGGCATTGTAACCGCCCGGCAGCTGATGGCGACGTGGACCGCGCACGATTTGGGTCACCTTTTGCAAATCAGTCGCGTAATGGCCAAGCGCTATAAGCAGGAGGTTGGCCCGTGGGCGGCGTATCTGTCGGTGATGAAATGAGTCCGCGACGGAAAGCGCAAACCCACACTCGGTTCTTACGGCCGTGAGGCAGATCCTACTTTGCGGATGCCTAGTCGCCCAGGAAGAATATGGGAACTAGTCAACGCCGCCCGGATTGTACCTGACGGGGATGGAGCGCGCTGCAACGGAGCGAAAATGACCACAACTAAACCCGTAACCGACAACTGGAAGAAGGAGTGGTTCGAGATTGAAGATGCAGCGTGCTTGAACACCGCAAACCACGCAGCGATGCCCCGCGTTTCCCCGCGCGCGGTGCAAGCCTCTTTTGAAGCCAAGAGGTTTCCGCATCACGTAGACGATTCGCTTTCTTTGAAGTGCCAATCCGCCTTCGCGCCTCAATCGCCAGACTCATCGGCAGCAAGCCGGAAGAGATCGCGCTGACGACGGGCGCAAGCCCGGGCGTCGCGGCCGTGGCACATGGCCTGACGTGGAAGCCGGGCGACGAGCTCATCACTGCCAAGGGAGAGTTCCCGCTGCAGTACGCCACCAGCGGCGGCGCAGTTTTTTAAGGAGGACGGTTTGTCGGTATACGAGACATTGAAGAGTTTGAAGATTGAGCTGCCTGCTTTGACGAAGCCGGTCGCGGCGTTCGTTCCATTTACCCGCGTTGGGGCACTCGTGTTTGTGTCCGGCCACATTGCCAAGAGGAACGGCAAGCCCTGGGTGGGCCAGCTTGGAGCGAATCTCACCATCGAACAAGGGAAAGAGGCCGCCAGAGGCGTGGCCATCGAGCTGATCGCCACGCTGAACGCAGCCGTCGGTGACCTCAACCTCATCGGGCGGATCGTCAAAATGCAGGTTCTGGTCAACAGTACCCCGGCTTTTACAGACCAACATCTGGTTGCCAATGGCGCCTCAGAGCTCCTGGTTGAGGTTTTCGGCGATGGCGGAGCCCATGCTCGGGCAGCGTTTGGCGTCGCTCAGGTCCCATTCGGCTCTTGTGTTGAGATCGACTTGATCGCGGAGGTTGACGATAAATGAAGTCCTATCGCTATACGGTCGTGGACGTTTTCACGACTGACGTTCTGGAGGGTAATGCGCTGGCCGTATTCCCGGACGCGTCTGACCTGGACCCTACGACCATGCAGAAGATCGCCAGGGAACTCAACCTCGCGGAAACTGCTTTTGTGCTTCCGGCAACGCGCAAGGATTGTGTGGCACGCTTGCGGGTATTCACACCGGCCAGGGAGCTGGCCTTTGCCGGGCATCCCACGGTTGGCACTGCGTTCGTGCTGTTACAAAAGGAAATTGTCCTGCTAAGCAGCAGTGCGTTCGTTCTGGAAGTGCAGGCAGGTCCTATTCCGCTTCGGATTGAAGGAGGCCGGCGCCCGATGATTTGGCTGCGTACGCCTCCCATTAGCGAAGGAAGATGCTATGACTCCGCTCTCTGCGCTGGAGCGCTCGGGCTGGAACCGCGGGAGCTCCTTCCCATAGAACCGCAGCTTCTGAGCGCCGGCAATCCCACAGTGATTGTTGCCGCGAAAGATAAAGCAGCAGTCGATCGCGCATGGCTGGATTTAGCGGGCCTGAAGAGTCTGAAGGGTGCGGAGAGCGAGACCTTCTGCGTGTTCCTATTTACGCCGACGGCTGAGGGGGCCTATTCCCGGATGTTTGCGCCTGAATACGGGATCGCTGAAGACCCGGCGACCGGCAGCTCCACCGGACCCCTCGCCGCATACATGATCCGGCACAAGCTGGTGTCGGGCCAGGCGGGTACGCGCTTCATTAGCGAGCAGGGAACGAAAATGGGCCGTCGCAGCTTGCTGCATGTCGAGGTTCAGGGAGAGGATGACGGAATTTATATCGGCGGTCATGTCACCCCGGTTGCAGAGGCTGTCATGACGCTAGGGATCCTCACCTAAATTCTCAGTTCCAGACTATATCTCGATGAAAACAATACGCCTATCGCCAAATCGTTTTTGCTCCTCCTGTATACTTAGATTAGGAGGTCCTCTTTTTCACCAAGATGCCTTCAATCCCCGCGCCCGCGGCTCCTCTCCGATCGGCCGTTTGCCGCGCCTCAGCTCATTGACAATTGAATAAAAATCGACAAGGCCGGTGCGGGAAATCACATGCATTTACGCGCCGGCTGGTCGGCGGCCCTAATCCACCGGTGCTCTAAGTTCCTCATTCCATGCTCGTTCCAAGCTTTTGTCGCGGTCATTTGGCCGCTGTCATGCTCGATCCCCCCGCCCACCTCGGAATACCAAACGAATTCAATACAGGCCAGTGCGATGCCCGAGAGGGGACCCGTGCTGATGCGTAGCGAAATGCCCATGAGAGAGCGCCGCAGCTGCGGGATGGATTAGTGTCCATTTTGCGCGCGTGACAGTGGAACAGGGCGGGCGCGTAAGCCGCGAATCCATGGCGGTCAGCGTGACCCGTTAGGCCAGGCAAGAGCTTCACCCTTAACTGGAGCGCCAATTGTTCTGCCTGGTGCATGAGTAACAATTGTGGGGCAGGCGCTTTCGCCTGCCAACCACGGCGTGTGTGGATGCGCTGCCAGGCCAGCGCTAACGGGGCGGGAAAGAGCGGCGCCATAGCATCCATCTGTGACAAGCGGCGGCGGAGCAATCTTGTGAGTCAGTTCTGTCGATCGATGGCCGGCGCAGGCAACTCGCGCAGACGGCTATGCCGGCGGCCGTACCCGAAGTAGATCGCCTGGCCGATCACCAGCCAAACGATCAGCCGCACCCAGTTGGACCAGCCTAACGAATACATCAGCGCGAAGTTTACGAGCATCCCCAAAATCGGTACGAGCGGTACCCATGGCGTTCGGAAAGGGCGCGCCTGGCCGGGGTTTTTCACGCGCATAACCCAAACGCCGGCGCACACAATCACGAATGCGAATAGTGTTCCGATGCTGGTCATCCGGCCTACCAGGTTGAGGGGAAGGAAGGCTGAAAACGGCGCGACAAAAAAGAAGAACAGGATGTTCGAACGCCACGGCGTCTTGAGTCGTGGATGAATTTCGGAGAAGATTTTAGGAACCAATCCGTCTCGCGACATCGAGTAGAACACGCGCGACTGTCCCAGAAGCATAACCAAAATCACCGAAGTGAAGCCGCAAATGATTCCGACCTTCACCAGATTGTTCATCCAAAGGTACGGCGTTTTGTCGATTGCCAGAGCGACAGGCGCCGCCACGCCCAACTGAGTGTATGGAACCATTCCTGTAAGCACCAGCGCGAAGAGAATATAAAGCACGGTGCATATCGCCAGCGAGCCGATGATGCCGATAGGCATGTCTCGCTGCGGGTTCCTGCATTCCTGCGCCGCCGTTGAAATCGCGTCGAATCCGATATACGCAAAAAATATGGTTCCCGCGCCCATCATCAGCCCGCTAAGACCGAAAGCCCCGAACTCGCCCGTGTTAGCCGGAACGAATGGCGTGTAATTGGCCGCGTTGATGTAAGACCAGCCGACCCCGATAAACACTACTACCACCGCGAGTTTGATGAGGACAATCGCCGCGTTGACCCGCGCCGATTCCTGGATGCCTGCCATCAGCAGCAGCGACACCAATAGAACTACGATCACAGCCGGGATATTCGCGTAGCCTCCCGGCGCCATACTGCCGTCGGGCAATGTCACTGCCTCGAACGGACCGGCAATCCAACGCGCCGGCAGGTCGATGTGGAATCCGTGCAGCAGCGATGCCACGTAAGCCGACCAGCTAATCGAAACGGTCGCGGAGCCAATCGCGTATTCGATTACCAAGTCCCATCCGATGATCCAGGCGATCCACTCTCCAAGTGTGCTGTACGCGTAGGTGTAAGCGCTGCCCGCCACCGGGATCATGCAGGAGAATTCGCTGTAGCACAGGCCCGCGAATGCGCATCCGATGGCGGCGATGGCCATGGATACGGCCACCGCGGGCCCGGAATTTTGCGCCGCGGTAACGCCTGTCAACGAGAACAGGCCGGAGCCGATAATCGCTCCGATTCCCAACGCGATCAGTTGCATCGGGCCCAGCGTGCGCTTCATCTGGTGCGCTCCGCCTGTCGATTCCGCGATGATGCGGCTCACCGATTTCGTCTCGAATAACCTCATATAGCGAAATCGTCCGGCGCCCGCCAAATCTCACACCCCATCTTCGATTTATCGCGATTTATTTTGAGCAGGCTGAGGTTACCAGGCTGGCGTTACAATGGTTCGCGATGCTTCCGGTTCGCATGGAAGAGAGCGAGGATCGGGTTTATCACGAGAACCTCGCTACGGTGCGCCGGCGAATCCTGGCGTTTGTCTTGAGACGGCTGGTGCCCCAACATGCCGACTTTGCCCAGGCCGAGGACATTGCGCAGAGTTGCGTGGTGACGTTGTGGGAGAAATATCCGGACAAGCGCGAGTTGGGCGAGATGCTGGGAATTGCCATCGGCGTCGCGCGCCATAAGGTGGTTCAGTTCCGCCGCGAACGCGAGAAGAGGCCGGGCATTTCGGACTGGGCGGCGGACCTTCGGGAATTTCACGACCCGCAGAATCCACACAGCGGGGAAAAGATTTTCGAGCAGCTCGCTGCCCGTGAATACATGAACGCGCTCCTCCACGGACTGCTCAAACTTTCACCCCGTTGCCGTCAGCTACTCAGTCTGAAGCTGATCGAGCAGAGGAGTTACCCGGAGATACGGATGGTCATGGGCATCTCGGGGAACATTTACGAGATGGCGAAGCGATGCCATAAGGCGTTGCTCCGAATCACAGGGGGACCCGGCCTGTGAGCCCATCGGACCGGTTCGATCCGGATGCCTTGCTTCTCGGATATAGCGCGGGTGAGCTCACCGCGGAAGAGCGCGGGGCGCTTTTCCAGGCGGCTGCGGCGAATCAGGAGTTGTTCGACCAGCTCATGGATGCGGAAGCCATGCGCCATGCACTTAGTTTTCCGGAGCAGCGAAAACGGGCGCGCGAGGTTCTGAATGCGTGGGAGCTCGAGCAGACCGGCGAGGAAGAACTTGCGGCGCTTTCGGGGCCATCGACTCCTCTCGAAAGGCGCCGGCCCGAGCCCGAAAACTACGCGGCTCTCGAAAATCGCGCGCCGCATCGGACGCATGCGCGCTTCACCGATCTCCTGCGTTCGGCGCTAACCACCGTCGCTACCACGTTACTGCTCCGGATTTGCTATTCGTTGTTGACGGCCATCGGCGCATCGTTACTCGTCTCGGGCGCCCAGCCTGGCGGAGCCCAAATCGGCATACTTCCGCCAGTGCCGCCGATCTTGCATCTGGTTCAAGCAGCCATCGCCGCGCTCCTTTTGGCGGTGCAGTTCACTCCCTTCCTGAACCCGCAGGTAATTGCAGAACGCAGTCACCCCATAGCGCGAAAATCGCTCGCCCAATTCATCGCTGGTTGGCGCTGGGCCTGGGCTTTCTGGCTGATGCTGTACTTGTGGCTTTGGCTGCATTCCGTTTCGAGCGCACAGCCCGACCCCATTGCGGACATACTCAACTGCCTGACTTCGTTTCCCCTCTTCTGGTGCTTCTTCGTGCTCGACAAGCCCAGCATCGCGTTGCCGGGGTACCCCGAGCGCAACGCGGCATTTTGGAGAGCGGTTGGCACGACTTGGGGGATTGGCGCCGGAGTGTGCCTCATGGCGGTCGCGGGACGGTTGCACCTTTGGGGTCTGAATGAGTTTGGCCTGGTGTTTCTCGGGTTATACGACGGGCTGGCCATTGCCTTCCTGGTGGGCCGCTTTGACAGTCATTGGATGAAGGTTCCGCGGTGGATGTTAGTTCCTCTATATGGGTACGCTTTGATCCAGATGATCTGGGTATTTTTCTTTAAGCTTCCGGCGGAGTGGCAAATCTACAGTTATCTGGTCGCGCTTCTCTTCAAGGTGTGTCTCTTCTTAGTTGTGACTCATCTGTTGCATGCGGGCAACCTGCGCCGCTACCTGGAAGCCGCGGAAGAGGGCAAACTCGGTCCGCAGACTGACGCTTCCACCACTGTCAGCTAGCGGGGAAACCTGCGGCTCGCGCTTTTGAAAGTGTGCTAGATCGGCCCAGCGTACCCTGGCCGTCCCGCCCAGCGTGCGCGGAAATCGCACCAATGCCGCGCGTCGGGCCGTGGCAGCGCACGTGCTCGCAGAGCTGCATGAAGGCGCTCACTCTCCTGCTGTTACTTGCGGCAGCCGTACCGGCATTTTCGCAAAGCGGCGATCCAGCAAAGGTGCTGTTCGACGCTGGTACTCGAGACGAGCAAGCCGGAAAACTGGACCGGGCCAAACTGACCTTGTTGACTCTGGCCGCCACCTATCCGGACCATCCCCTGGCCGCCAAGGCGAAGACCGAAATCGGCGCCATCTACCTCCTCAAGGAAGCTCAGTCGCAAGTCCAGGCGGGGCGGGCGCGGACAGCATACGGTATCTTCCATACCGTGATGACGGTCTACCCGGAGAGCCCGCTGGCCAAGTTAGCGGATGAGACGGCAAAGTCGCTGGGCCTTCCCGTCGGGCCGCCTAAATAAGCGAACGGGCGGGAGTCTTCATATCTCCGCCGGTATCGCAGGCTTTGTGGGAAGACCGGCAATAGTCCCCAGTTCAGGCGCCCGGTGTTTTCCTGTGCCACACTGAAACGTGGTTCGTTTTTTCGTTCAAAATTTCGGGTGCCGCGCCACGCAAGCCGACGGCGCGGCGCTGGAATCGCTGCTTGCCGGCAAAGGCTTCGAACCGGCTGCGGACCGCGCCGCGGCCGATCTGGTAGTCCTCAATACCTGCACTGTCACTGGCGCCGCGGATGAAGACGCGCGCCACGCCATCCGCCGCGTGCATCGCGAGAATCCCGCGGCCCGCATTCTGGTTACGGGGTGTTATGCGCAGCGCGCGCCGCAGGAATTGGCGGGCATGCCCGGCGTCGGCTGGGTGGTGGGCAATTCGCATAAGACGGAGATCGCAAACCTGGTGTCGATTTCCAATGCCAGCGAACCCTACCACGGCAACGTGCGCGTTGGCGAAATTCATGTGGGTGACATTTTCGCCCAGCACGATTTTCTTTCGGCGCCGGTGGAAGATGCGGCGGGCGACCGTACGCGTCCCAACCTCAAGATTCAGGATGGCTGCAATAACCGCTGCTCGTTTTGCATCATTCCCTTCGTGCGCGGACGGAGCCGCAGCGCTCCGGCTTCGCAGGTGGTGGAGCAGGTGCGCAACCTCGCGCGGCGATATCGCGAAATCGTGCTGAGCGGCATCAACCTGGGGCGCTGGGGACGAGAGCCGGGCAGCGGCATGCGCCTGACGGATCTGATCCGGTTGCTGCTGGCGGAAACCGGTGTGGAGCGGCTGCGTCTCAGCTCGGTGGAGCCGATGGATTTTTCGGACGCGCTGCTGGACCTGATGGCTTCCTCCCCGCGCATTGCCAAGCACGTTCACGCTCCTTTGCAAAGCGGTTCCGACCGCACCCTGCGGCGCATGCACCGCAAGTACCGGCCGCGCCACTATGCGGACCGCATCCGCAAAGCGCGCGCGCTGATGCCGGATGCCGCTATCGGCGCGGACGTAATGGCGGGTTTCCCCGGCGAAACCGAGGCCGATTTCGAAGAGAGCCGGAGCTTCATCGAGAGCCTGCCGTTCACCTATTTGCATGTGTTCACCTATTCGGAGAGGCCGGGAACGCCCGCCGCGCAGCACGCGGATGCGGTTCCGATTCCGGTACGCAAAGCGCGTAACCGGATTCTGCGCGAGCTGGCGGACGCCAAGAACCGGGAGTTCCGCGAGCGCATGGTGGGGCGGACGCTTTCCGCAGTGACGCTGGAGGGCGGCGCGGCGCTCAGCGGGAATTATCTGAAAATCGAGCTTGCTCGAAACTATCCGGCGAATGCTATCGTGGAATTGCAGATCGGCTATTTGACCGAGTCCGGCCTGCGAGAGTCGCCGCAGTAAAGGAATCGATGTCTGGACGCCGTTTCACGCGCATCGCGGCCTCTTTTGGCAATCTGTCGCTCACCGCCAAAGGCATTCTGGTGGTGTCGATTCCGGTGTGTGCGCTGCTGGCGGCGATCGTGGTCTTCTACGATTTTGAGCGTCAAACGCGCGATGCCCAGACCTGGGTAGATCACACCGTTGTGGTGCGCAGCGAGATTCGGCGCGTCCGCGGGCAGATGAACGCGCTTGAGGACAGTATTCGCGGGTATTTACTCACGCTGCGGGAAAGCTACCTGGAACCGTATTGGGCCGCGCGGAAAGAGCTGCCCCGGGTGCTGGCGTCGGTACGCCTGGAGTTCGCCGATAACCCCTCGCAACTCAAGCAACTGGCAAAGACCGAGGAATTGGCGGCTGCGGCGATGACTTTGCTCGAGAGCGTGCGCCAGGATGCGGGGACGAACGGTTTCGCCCGCGGAACGGAGCGTCTGGAGAGCGCACAGGCCAGCATCGATTCGGTGCGGCGCCAGGTGGGCGTAATGGAGGCCGAAGAAGAGCGCCTGCTTCAGGAGCGTATTACGGCCGAGCGTCAGGCGCAGCATCGCCTGGAGCTGGCCATTTTTGTGGGCGGACTGGCGGGCTTGCTCGGCGGGTTTGCGGCCGCGCTGCTGTTTACGCGCAGCATCGTGCGGCGCGTGCATCGCGTAGAGGAACTGGCGCGCAGCGTGGCGGGGCCGTGCCACGCGGAACCTGATGCGGGGCGGGGCGACGAAGTGACGCGCCTCGAGCGGACGCTCAACCAGACCGCGCGATTGCTGGCCGCGCAATCGGAGCAATTGCGCAAGGCGCACGACGACCTGGAGAACCGGGTGGAAAAGCGCACCGTCGAGCTGAGCCAGGCCAACGAGTATCTGCGGCAGGCGAACGACGTACGGCAGGCGCTGATCAAGTCGTCGCCGCTGGCGATCTTTGCGATCGATCTGCAAGGCAAGGTGATTTTCTGGAGCCCCGCGGCCGAGAGGATTTTCGGCTGGACGGAGTCCGAAGCCATCGGGAAGACGCTCCCGGTGATTCCGGAAAATCGTCTGCGCGAATTTGAAGCGGCGCTGGTGCGGTTGCGGATGGGCGAATCCATCCAGGGGGACGAGCGCACCCACCAAAGGAAAGACGGCTCAAGCCTGGAGGTTGCCATCTGGACCGCGCCGCTTCGAGACGCTTCCGGCGCCATCAACGGCTTCATCGTGATCGATGCCGATATCACGGAGCGCAAGCTGCTCGAAGAGCAATTCCGGCAGTCGCAAAAGCTGGAAGCGGTGGGACGCCTGGCGGGCGGCGTGGCGCACGATTTCAACAATCTGCTGACGGTGATTATGGGCTACGTGGAGATGCTGATCGCCGACACGCAGGATGCCCCGTCTCTGATGGAATACGCGCAGGAAATCCAGTTCGCCGCGGACCGCGCCAGTGCGCTCACCGGGCAGTTGCTAGCCTTCAGCCGCCGCCAGATCAGCCAGCCCAAGGTGCTGGACCTGAATGAATCGGTGGCGCATTCGATGAAGCTGTTGCAGCGGGTGATTGGAGAGGACATCGTGGTGGTGACGCACGCGGAACCCGATTTGGGGCGGGTCAGAGCGGACCCGATTCACATCGATCAGGCGCTGATGAATCTGGTGGTGAACGCGCGCGACGCCATGCCGTACGGGGGAACCCTTACGATCGAGACGGCCAACGTACGTCTGGACGAGGGCTACGCGGACCGCCACGCCGGCGTAAAAGCCGGCCCTTATTGCATGCTGGCGGTGAGCGACACTGGCACCGGAATGACGCCCGAGGTACGGTCGCGGATCTTCGAGCCGTTCTTTACCACCAAGGAATCGGGCAGAGGGACAGGGTTGGGGCTGTCGATTGTTTACGGCGTGGTGAAGCAGACCGGCGGCGACATCATGGTGCACAGCGAGGCGGGCAAGGGAAGTACGTTCAAGTTGTATTTCCCCATCGCCGAAGCGCCGGCGCTAATGGCCGAGGCCAACGCGCGCGTGGAGGAATTGCGCGGCAGTGAGACGGTGCTGCTGTGTGAGGATGAAGAGCGCATCCGCAAGCTGGTGTATGCGATGTTGGCCAAGCAGGGCTACCGGGTTCTGGAAGCGGAGTCGCCGGACGCGGCCATGCGGATGGCGCGCGAATTTCCCGGACCGATCGACCTGCTGCTCACCGATATCGTGATGCCGCAGATGAGCGGGTTCGAGCTGGCGAAGTCGGTCTTCGAGATGCGGCCGGAAATCAAGGTGCTATACATGTCCGGGTATGCGGACAACCGCGCGCATGCCGGCTGGGTGCTGGAGCCCAATGTGCCGTTCCTGCACAAGCCGTTTACAGCGGCCGCACTGACGCAGAAGGTGCGGGAGGCGCTGGGGATGGAAGCGTCCCACGCATCGCGAGTGTAACTGCGAGGCGTGTTCGCATTGTGCGCCGCCTTTTCTAGCGCCTCGCCAGGCATGAATTCGTGCGCCGGCCGGGGCGAGCGCCTATTTTGCAAGAGGCCAGTTTCCCGCCCAAAACCGCCGCATGGGAAACCCGAAACCTCGCGGCCTCGCTTCTCACCCGCTGGAGATTCTCGCTCATGTTGAATTACTTCCGGTTTGCCAACCGTCAAGTATTGGAACGGGCAGGCGAGAACTGGGTTCCGTCGAGCCTGGATGCCAAGATCGCGGCCGGCTGGTCGGTCACCTACGCAGGAAAGGCTTATCCATCTGGGGCCGTTGTTGCCAATCAAGAGGCCCAATGCGTAGAATCTTTGGCTGGGCGAACCGATATGACCGGCAGAAACTCACGCGCAAATCAATGCCAGAACCCGACTGGATGGCTGGGACGATTGGTCCTGCGGAATATGAATTCGCGCCACTCCAAGGTTACAGATTGGGGCTTATCGCAGGCTTCGATAGGGACACAGGACATCATCCTCGATGTAGGCTGCGGCGGAGGCAGAACCGTGAGCAAGTTGGCTGCAATCGCCACTCAGGGCAAGGTCCATGGCATCGATCATTCGACGGCGAGCGTGGCTATGGCCATGCGAACGAACAAGCAATGGATCGATGCCGCACGCGTTGAGATTCGGGATGCGTCCGTCTCCCGGTTGCCATTTTCAGACGGCGCCTTTGATGTCATCACGGCGGTCGAAACACACTTCTGGTGGCCTGCTTTACCGACGGATCTGCGCGAAGTTTTGAGAGTCCTGAAGCCCGGTGGTAGGCTGATCGTCATCGCGGAAGTTTACAGGGGAGCAGCGGCCTTCACCTCAAAAGCTGCGGAGAGATACGCTGAAAAAACTGGTATGGCGCTCCTCAGCATTGAGGAGCATCGCGCACACTTAACGAATGCCGGTTACTCAGACGTCCAGGTCATTACGGAACCAAGCAAAGGGTGGATTTGCTGCATCGGGAGCAAGCCTCCAGTTTCGTAACACTCCGTCCCAACTCGCATCGAGTACGACAGGCGCACCGATTTTGAGCTGCCCATGCCTGCTCTGCGTTCGGGGCGAGAACGCGCTCACTGAAAGGTAAGCGATTTCGCCCGGCCGATGGGATCAAGGGTCGCGATTCCGACGAAACGCTTGTTGCCCGAATTGCTCCTGGATGACGCCCTAACCGGAAGCTGCTGAGAGCCGGTCAAGTTGACGAGAAACGCGCGTTGCCGGCAGGCGCCGTGCACAACGGCATAGATCCTCCCTGACGCCGCAGCGTCTAGGAAAATTGATTCCCATCCCGCCAGCATGCAATCGATTGAGTGCGGATCGGCGGAAAGACAGGCCAGGAGGCCTGTCCCACTACATTTCCCGCCGGCCTTCCATCGCCTTCGAGATAGTCACTTCGTCGGCGAACTCCAAATCGCTGCCCACGGGAATGCCCATGGCGATGCGAGTCACTTTGACGCCGAGCGGCTTCAACAGCCGCGCCAGGTAGACCGCGGTAGCTTCGCCTTCCACCGTCGGGTTGGTGGCGATGATGGCTTCCTTGATCTCGCCCTGCCCGATGCGCTCCACCAGGCCCCTGATCTTCAGCGCGTCCGGGCCAATGCCGCGAAGCGGCGAGAGCGCGCCGTGCAGCACGTGATAGCGGCCTTCGAACTGGCGCGTGGTTTCAATGCCGACGATGCTGTGCGGCTCTTCCACCACGCAGACAATGGCCGGGTCGCGGCGCGCGTCGGAACAATAGATACAGAGCTCGCGGTCGCTAATGTTGTTGCACACGCTGCAGAGGCCCAGCTTATCCTTCACGTCGAGAATGGCTTGGGCGAGATGCCCGGCGTCGTCGCGGCCGGCGCGCAGCACGTGGAATGCGAGGCGCTGCGCCGATTTCTGCCCGATTCCAGGCAGCCGCTTGAACTCGTTGATCAGTCGCGCCAACGGTTCGGCGAAATCCGGCATTTAGAAGAGGCCCGGAGGCAGGCCCATGCCGCCGAGCATGCCGCCCATCTTCTGCTTGGTCTCGGCGTCAACCTTCTTGACGGCTTCGTTGCAGGCGGCCACCATCATATCCTGCAGCATCTCCACATCGCCCGCAACTTCCGGGTCGATCTTCACCGATAGCAGGTTCTTCTGCCCATCCATTTGGACCGTGACCATGCCGCCGCCGGCCGTGGCCTCGACCTTGATCTGGGCGATGTCCTGCTGGAGCTTTTCCTGCATCTGTTGCGCCTGGCGCATCACCTGCTGCATGTTGCCGGGTACTTTCATGAGCTACTCCTTAAGGTTTCGAACTTTGCGGACTTCGCCGCCGAAGACTTCGCGGAAGCGTTGCACTTCGGGGTTGGCCAGCGCGCGCGCAGTGGCTTCGTCCTCGGCCGCGGAGGGCGCTTTAGCCGCAGGGGCAGCGAGGGGCGCAGCCGTTTCGGAGCCGGGCTCGCCGATGACCACTTTGATGCGCATGGGCCGCGAGGAGATGTGTTTGACCGCCTTGGTGAGATCCTCGATCCGTAGCGCCAGCGAGTAGGCTTTGGTGGTGACGATTTGCAGCTCGCCGCCGGTCTCGGCGACGCGCGCGTTCTCGATGGCGTCGGCGGTGAAGGGCAGGCCAAGCGTCATCAGCGCCGCGTGGAGCTGCCCGCGCCAATCGCCAACGGCCATGGGTTCCGGCTCCGGTGGCGCGGCCACCGCGATTGCGCCCGACGATTGCGGCTCGGAAGAACGGGGCGCGGCTTTCCGAGCGCGGTCGAGATCGAACGGCGATGGGCCGGTGCGCGGGGGCGGCGGTGCAGCGGCGGCGGGCTGCGCTTTAGCTATCGGCGACGCACTAGCTGCCGGCCTTGATACGGATTGCGCAGGCGGTGATTCGCTGGAAAGCCCGGCCAGCGCCTGCTCGATGGGTAAGAGGCGGCCTGCCTGTACCAGGCGCACCAGGCCGATCTCCAGATGAAACCGCGGCTGCAGGGAGAATTGCAGATCGCGGAATAGATCGAGCGTGAGCTGCAGGTAGCGCGTCAAATCCTCTTCGGAAAACTGCGCGGCGATTTCGCTCATGCGCTGCCGCTGCGCGGGCGATGCCGCGATCAGGCGGGCGCCCAGCGCGCCATCGGCGGCGGAGATTCGCGCCACCAGCAGATTGCGCAGATAGCGCGCCAGCTCGCGCGCGAAATGCTGCAGATTGTGGCCATTGCGCTCCAGGTCGTCCACTACTTCCAGCATGCGGCGCGAATCGCTATCGGCCAGCGCCTGGGTGACACGCTCCAGCGATTCCAGGGAAAATGCCCCCAGCAGGGCGCGCACTTCGGAGGCATTGAGTTTCGATCCGCAGCAGGCGATGGCCTGGTCGAGCGCGGAAAGCGAATCGCGCACGCTGCCTTCGCCGGCTTGCGCCAGTACGGCCAGGGCCTCAGAATCGGCTTCGATGCCTTCCTCGCCGCAGATCCACGCCATGCGCGCGATGAGGTCGTCGAAATCGACGGAGCGGAAACTGAAGTGCTGGCAGCGCGACGCGATGGTGGCGGGGATCTTGTGCGCTTCGGTGGTGCAGAGCACGAAAACGGCCCATTCCGGCGGCTCTTCGATGGTCTTAAGCAGGGCGTTGAAAGCTTCGTTGGTGATCTGGTGAGCTTCGTCGATGACGAAGATCTTGTAGCGGTCGCGCACCGGCTGGTAGCGGACATTCTCGCGCAGCTCGCGCATTTCATTGATGCCGCGGTTAGAGGCGGCGTCGATTTCGATCACGTCCACGGCGCCGCCGGAGGCGATCTCGCGGCAGCTTGCGCACTCGCCGCAAGGCGTGGCGGTGGGCCCCTGGATGCAGTTGAGGCACCGCGCGAGAATGCGCGCCACGGTGGTCTTGCCGGTGCCGCGCTGCCCCGAAAAGATGTAGCCGTGCGCGATGCGGTTTTGCGCGATGGCATTTTCCAGCGTGGTCTTGACGTGCTCCTGGTTAACCACGTCGTGAAACGTTTGGGGCCGGTATTTTCTTGCGATTACCTGATACATGGGGCGGGCATATGCCAGGCCCCGGGTAATCCGCGGCACACGAACCGCACCACTACCGTTGCTTCCTTCCGGACCTGGCGGGGTTTGCAGCCGTCCGTTGCACGGAGCCCGAGACCTGACAAGAAACTATCGTAGCATGGGGTGTTTTTGGGGCTGAGGCGCTATGCCGGGCGGTATGATGAAGGTTCGTGGACCGGAAGGACCTGCAAGCGCTTTCGAACGTCAGACTAAAGGAAGCGAAAGCCCTGCTGGGGGTGGGGCTGTGGGATGGGGCCTACTATCTGGCCGGGTACGGAGTGGAATGCGCCTTGAAGGCGTGCATTGCGAAGCAGACGGAGCGGCATGAATTTCCGGACAAGAAGAAAGCGCTCCAGAGTTACTCACATGACTTGCGATCTCTGGCGCAGGTTGCCGGCCTTGGAGACGGATTTAGCGAACGCAGCCGGCGGGATGCGGAATTCGGGCAAAACTGGGAAACCGCGCAATCCTGGTCGGAGGAGAGTCGTTATCAACGGCATGGTCAGAAGTCTGCTCAAGATATGTTTAAGGCAGCCACGCATAGGATTTACGGAGTCATTCCATGGATAAAAGCGCATTGGTAAGCATTGAAGTCGATAGAGGCGCTCAGATTCTCAGTATCCTCGACCAAGCGCGGATCAAGATCAGCGTCGCTCTCTTTGTCCATCTATCCGAATATGAGACGTGGCGTTTGGTTCTAGCCGGACGCCAACTTGATGGGACTCCCCGGCTACAGGACGCCTATGGGTTGCTGCACAAGGCGCTGGACGCCGCGGGATTCGCTTTCCAGAAAACCCCACCCATGCTGATTCTCCCGATGGACGACCCCTTCATCAAGGCTTTGCGCCGTCTTTATGGCAAGAGCAATCACGTTGAAGGCATGATTCTTGGTAGCCAGTCGATCGGCAATCGCTTCGTAGAAGAAGGCTACGTCTATCGGATTACTTAGCGTTGGCTGCGCGGCTGGCCCGCCCGCCACCGGCCCGCTCCACTAGCAGGTTGCGGCCATCAGCGCGCCTTTGGCGGTGGAGTTTAGCGGATCGTCCGACATGCGTACTTCGAGAATCTTCACCGGGAAATCCTGCGTGCGCAGCGCGGCGATGAACTGGTCCAGGAATCCCTTGGGCATCGCGGTGCCGCCGCTGAGCACCACCGGAACCGGGCGGTCGAACTTGGGCAGCCTCTCCGCCGACGAGAGCTTGGCGCGCAACGTATAGGCGAGCGTTTCGATCACCTCCTGGTAGTAGATGGTAAGCGCGTTCTTCACGCGATCGGTGGACAGGCCGTTGAGGCGGAATCCGTGCTCCTTTTCCGTGCGCAGCCGCGTGGCGACTTCGCCGGTGACGGCGGCCGCGTGCGAATCGATGTAATCGCCGGCTTTGGGAATGCTGAAGCTGACCACCGGAACCGACAGCACCGCCAGGCACGCGTTACACATCCCGCTGCCGCAGGAGATGCCAATGCCGGTGTAGTTGGAAGAGCACATTTCGCCAAAGACCACGGCGAGGCCCTCTTCAATGGGGTGGGCCTCATAGCCAAGCTCGATGAGGATCTGCTTGATGGTGGCGTTGTGATAGGCAATCCCCTGGTCGCCGCCTTCCGAGGCGGCCGGCACGCTGTAGAAGAGTCTCCGGCCCTCGGATGAGGCTTTGCCAATCAGCCGCGTAATGATGCGGCGGATGACATGAATCCCGTGCGGCTCGCGAGCGTTGAGCACTCCTTGCAGCATCGGCCGCCGCGTCTCGACGTGAAAGACTTCGGCGAACTTATGCGCGTCGTTGCCGGCCACAACGATCTGGTTGTCGAAAACCTCGTGGAAGACATCCTCCCTGGTCAGCAGGTTCTGGGCGAGCTTTGAGTACGGCAATGTGATGAACGCGTTCAACTGCGCTTCGTAGCGGCAATTCTTATCCCCGCCGCGCGCCGCCACAATCCGGCTCGTGCCAACGTCCAGTCCAATGGGCTGATTTGCGTCTTTCTCTTCGGTGGTCAAACTATTCTCCTTCATAGGTTCGCTTTCCGGACTCGGCGGCCCGGCGAGCGGCAGATCGTTATCCCGGTCATTATTATTCAAAGGGGTGAATCTCATTCCGCCGCTTCTCGTCCGAGAGCCGCCGGTAGTACAGCAAATCGTCCCGCGAAATGGGCCGGGGAGAGCGGGGAAACATCAGGTAGCCGGCAAACGCCATGGCGATACCCAGGGCTAATACTTCGATCATGGGGTGGTCCTTCAGCGTCGCGCGGCCCGATCCAGCGCGGCAATCAGATTGTTCCCCGAAGCTTCGGAGGGCGCGAGATATTCGCACGCTTCCGCGATGGCCGTCAATTCGTTCTGCTTGCTCTTCTGCCAGGCGCGCAGGGAGTCCTGCTGTTTGGCGACTTCATTGACATTGGCCTGAATCCGCGCCAGGTATTCGGCGTTGATCTGGTCAAGCTCTTCCTGAATGATGCGGTTCTGTTCCGACTTGAACGATTCGAAATCGCGCAACTTCTTCTGCTGGGAATCTTCGTAGTCGCTGAGGGCGCGCTGGCGGACCATGGCATCCTGCAGAATGTCCTTGGCTTCGGCGCCCGCGGCCTCAAGGGCCATCATGAGCGACCCGCGCTTCGATTCGATGGACATGCTCGAAATGTACGGACTTCCGAGCATCTTCGCTACCCTCATAATGTCGTACGGCAGGCTGGTCTGGTCGGCTGGTCCGCTGCGGTAGATCTCATCGAACGAATGGAATCTGCCCAAACCCGGATGGTCCGTGTTGTTCTGCACGCTAACGCCCTCCCGGCTTTGCGGTTCATCGGGCGAAGCTTGAAAAAATCGTCGAAACATATATCAAACTCCTTCTAACCGAGCGAGTGCGTCTTACATTAGATATCGACAGCAATCGTCCGGACATATCATTACGGTAGTACAGCTTGCCCAAATTAGTTCTCACTATAATTTACGGACTCAGTGACCGGCGTTAATTTCCTTACGCGGCAGTGGAGTCAATCGGGTATATCCCGGATGAGAATAAGATTCAAAATTCGGAACTATAAAGTTCTAGAGCAATTCTGCCGAAGAAAGAATTCAATATGAATAGATCCCAGTCAGGTTCGACAATTCCATGGATCGACTGGACTGCGCAGTGCATTTCGGACCCGATAGTACGGCTGCGTTTCTTGCGTGTGGCTGCGCCGGCATGGCAGCCCGAGCGGTCGCGAAAGCTTCGCTGGGCGTGCTCGGCGGGCTTGTCTCTGTTGGCGTTTGCGGGGCTGCTGGCAGCGGGCCGTCTTGCGATCGCGCGGCGGGACGCGAAGGCGTTCAGCCATGACCAGACAGCTGTGACAATGGCAGCGAGCCCGGTGAACGCCGCGGCCATAGTGATACCGGCCGGCATGGCGTTGCCGAAGACCGAATCGGCGCAGGAGATCTGGCAGGTGGAGAAAACCGCAGCCTTTGAAACCTACAGTAACGGGCTGCGGATCGACAACAAATTTTCCACCGCCAACCATCCGCGCTCGTACCTGGCATTCGCAGCGGCGCGATCCGGCGGCGCCCATGACAGGACACCGGACA
>Ga0208193_1000157_pt1 | contig 46430 bp, 31 predicted proteins | sample June2015DPH_17_2_FD_184716 | JGI IMG/M metagenome (GOLD analysis project Ga0208193, IMG submission 184716) | Peatland microbial communities from SPRUCE experiment site at the Marcell Experimental Forest, Minnesota, USA - June2015DPH_17_10... | ecosystem: Environmental > Terrestrial > Soil >...
CGTTCGAGCAGGTCCCGCGATTGAAGTGCTGTGAACAGCCGTACTTCGGATACTGGCCGTAAGACCCATATCCGCTGACGATGATCAGGCTGGCGCCGCACGCCCCGCACTTCAGGAGGCCGCTGAGAAGATATCTGCGCCTGGACGATATCGATTGGGACCAGGAGACGATCCGCGTCTTCCGCAGCAAGCAGAGAAGAACGCAGTATTATCCACTGATTCCGGTCGTTGGCGACGCCATCCTCCGCTATATCCGCGAAGCTCGGCCCAGGACTCGACGCCGTGAGATTTTCTCCTGTTCCTGGTATCCGCACAAGCCTCTCACCAGAGGTGGATTGTACGCGATGGTGCGAGGCCGTTTTCACAAGATCGGTCTCCTGCTTCCACGCTGTGGCCCTCACGCGCTACGCCACTCCTGTGCCACTCATCTGCTGGCCGAAGGCCGTCTGCTCAAGGAGATCGGAGATCATCTTGGGCACACCTCGGCACTCTCAACACAGGTCTATGCCAAGGTCGATCTACACGCACTGAGAGAGGTTTCTCAGCTGGATTTGCGAGAGTTGACTTCTTATGCGGACGCCAGCGCACGAAGGGCAACACCGGTCTATCGAAAAGGAGCGTTCGAAGCTCTGCAACTCGTGGCCGACTTCAACCTGGGAGGACTGCTATGAGACTGTCTAAAGCCGTGGAAACCTATATCGCACATAAACGCTCCCTGGGGCTTTCAGCAGAAGGGATTCGGGGCGATCACAACTGGCTTCTCCGATTCATCAAGGCGGTAGGCGATGTCGAGATGTCGAAGATATCGCCCGCCAGGGTGTGCAAGTATCTCAACGGCACAGGCCCCGTCACGATGAACTGGTTCACCAGGTATTACACCTTGTCGCCTTTCTACAAGTACGCCCTCGCGCGTCACTATGTCGATCGATGGCATCTGCCGCTCGCCAAGCCGAAGGTGCCGGATAAATTTCCGCCCTACATCTATACCAACCAGGAGATGCGTCGGCTGATCGATGCCGCGGATTCCTGCCATCATCCCAAGTGCCTCATGGAGCCTCACACGCTTCGCATGCTCCTGCTTCTCCTTTATGGAACCGGTATGCGCATTGGAGAAGCATGCAGGCTCAAGATTCACGATTTCGATCGCGATACAGGGGTACTCACCATCTGTGAGACCAAGTTCTATAAGACCCGGTACGTCCCCGTCGGTCAGGACCTGCGGCAGATGCTGGGTCGCTACATAGAACAGCAGTGGTCACAGAGACCCCACACTGGTGATACACCGCTCCTGGCTGACTGGCGAGGTGTACGGATTACCATCTGGTGTGCGGAGATAACATTTCGCCGTCTGCGCGAAGCCACCGGGATACGCCGCTCAGAACCTGCGCGGTATGAACCTCGTCTGCACGATTTTCGACATACCTTTGCAGTCGTGCGGCTGGTCACCTGGTATCGCGAGGGCAAGAACGTGCAACGGTTGCTGCCTCATCTGTCGACATACCTCGGGCACTTCCGCATCCAGGAGACTCAACACTACCTGGACATGACGACAGAACTGCTGGAGCAGGCGAGCCTTTGCTTTGAGCTTTACGCCAGACCGGAGGTGTCTCTTGTATAAGCCAGCATTATTAGGTCCGTGGGTGCGAAGATTTTTGATGAAGCACCTTATTGGGGAGCGCAACCTGTCCCGCAATACACAACAGAGCTATAGAGACACGCTTACCTTGCTCCTGCCTTTCACGGGCAGGCAACAGAAGAAGACGGTCGACCACGTCACCTTCGCCCAACGCAATGCGATCGCGGAATTCCTCGCGCAGTTCAGGGAAACGCTGGGTCAGCGACCAGACCAGCGCAGCCAGTTCCTCGCGGCTCCTGGCATCGATGTGCCTGCGGATCTTGTCATCGGTTATCCGGCGCGCTTTCTGTCCGACTCCTGGAGAATGCGCATGGCGAGCCGCATATCTTTCCGCACGCTCGTCATGATCGGAACCGGAGTCGGCCTCGTCCGCTTCATCCGCGTCGTCATCTGTTCCGCCATCGCCCGAAAGCACCTCCCAGCGCTCATCGTCGGGCTCCGCAGCGGGAATCTCCGCGCCTCTTTCCAGCAGATCGAGATATTCCGCAACTACCGCGACCGCATGTTTGCAACCGGCGTGGCCCACCGGGCAGGCGCACCGCGAGTCGAGAGCAACGCCCTTTTTCGTCTCCGAATCACACCACACTGTGACCGCATAGCGATCGCCGCCGGCCACAGTGGCCAGCAGCCGGCCATCTTCCGCAATGGCCAGGTCATCGACCCGGCCCTGGCCCTGATAGGCCCTGCCGCGCGATACCGAGCGCTCCCCCGCCCACTCCACGAGATCGTCCCAGGTCAGAGCTGCCCAGCCTGAATTCCGAGATTTCACGCGCTTGCCTTGTGTTCGTGGCTGATGCCGCTCCGTATTCACCATGTTCTCCCTGCGGAAATGCTACAAGGGAGACCGGCTTCAGCGTGAGCAGGCCCACCCAGCGGAACTGGTGAAAAGGCTTCCCTCATGGGCCAAAGCCCCATCATTTTTTCTGGTCGTTTTGGCGCGGCTCAAGTCGTGCCCTGTTACAAGACCTGAACCGGCTCGGTGTTCGAAAACGGACAGCGCGAACTGCGAGCGGTCAGTGGTTTGGGGTGAGTGGGCATTTTGAGTACAGAATAAAGCCAACAGAATCAATCAAGTGAGGTACGGCTTGATTTGGCATGGGAAATGCAAATGTCCAACACGCCATGGATATTTCGCGCCCCGATATTAAGAAGAAGAAGCAGCGCCAGCTCTTTGTTTGGGTTGGTGTTGGAGTTTTGGTTCTGGCTGCGGCTGGATTTGCGGTTTCGCGGCTGAAGCCGGCTGCCCCTACGGTGGATGCCTCGGCTGTGTGGCCGGACACTGTGAAGCGTGGGGACTTTACCCGCAACGTGCGCGGGTCGGTCGCGTTGCTGGTGCCGCGAGAAGATGCGATCATGCTGATTCCGGCGCTGACGGATGCGACGGTGGTACACATCCGTGAGTTGCCGGGCGCGATTGTGAAGCCGGACACGATTCTGATGGATCTCTCCGATCCGGAGCTGGACCAGAAACTTCTCGATGCGCAACTGGCTGTAAAGGGCGCGGAAGCCGACTACAAGAGCCAGCAGGCGATACTGCAATCGACGCTGATGGACAAGAAGACGGCGGCGGCGGCGGTGAACGCCGACTACACGCAGGACCAACTGCAGGCGCAGACGGATAAGGCGCTGTATGATCTGGGCGTGATCTCGGGCCTGACGTATCAGAAGTCGAAGGGCACGGCGGACCAGCTCGATACGCAACACAATCTGAGCCAGCAGCAGCTCAGTGTGAATGAGAAGGCGATTGAGGTGCAGCTTGGCTCGTACCGCACAAAGGTGGAGCAGGCGCAGGCGCTGCTGGGGCTGTATGAAAAGCAGAAAGACGCTCTGGAGGTAAAGGCAGGCATTGCGGGCGAGCTGGCTCCGCTGGCGCTGCCGGTGCAGGTGGGCCAGCATGTGACGGCGGGTACAAGCGTGGCGGAGGTGATCCAGCCAAACAAGCTGAAGGCCGCGCTGCAGATTGCCGAGACGCAGGCCCATGACATTGCGATTGGGCAACATGCGTCGATTGACACGCACAACGGCATTGTCGAAGGGCATGTGTCGCGCATCGATCCTTCGGTGGTGAACGGAACGCGCACGGTTGACGTAGTACTGGATGGGCCGCTGCCGCCGGGCGCGGTGCCCAACCTGAGCGTGGAAGGAACGATTGATCTGCAAAATCTGAGGGACGTGCTCTATGTGGGCAGGCCGGCGCTGGGGAATGAGAACTCGACGCTGAGTCTGTTTAAGGAAGACCCGGATCGCAAGGGCGCGACGCGGGTTCCGGTGAAGGTGGGCCGGGCGAGCGTGCAGGTGATTCAGGTTCTGGATGGGCTGAAGGAAGGCGATGTGGTGATTCTGTCAGATATGTCGCACTACGACGGCGTGGATAGGATACGGCTGCAGTAAACCGCTGTGCGGTTTACTGCAGAGGGACTAAGGGACTAGGGACTAATACCAACTTTGATTGGGGGAGAGTGAATGGCAAACGACAAGCTGATTGACATCGACAATCTGACGAAGGTGTTTTACACGGACGAAGTGGAGACGCATGCGCTCTCCGGGATTCACTTGACGATCTCGCGCGGCGAGTACGTGGCGATGAGCGGGCCTTCGGGCTGCGGCAAGTCGACGCTGCTCTCGATACTTGGTCTGCTGGACACACCGACGGGCGGCAAGTACATGCTGAACAACAAGCCTGTGGAGAACCTGAGCTTCGGCGAGCGTTCGCGGATTCGCAACCAGGAAATCGGCTTCATCTTTCAGAGCTTTAACCTGATTGGCGATCTGACGGTGGAAGAGAATGTGGAGCTTCCGCTGACGTATCGCGCGGGAATGCCTTCAGCAGAGCGTAAGAAGCGCGTGAAGGAAGCATTGGAGCGCGTGAATATGGCGCACCGCATGCGGCATTATCCGGCACAGCTCTCAGGCGGTCAGCAGCAGCGTGTGGCTGTGGCGCGAGCGCTGGCGGGTTCGCCTTCAATTCTGCTGGCCGACGAACCGACGGGCAACCTGGACTCGAAGAACGGCGAGGCAGTGATGCACCTGCTGGCCGATCTGCACCGCGAGGGCTCAACGATCTGCATGGTGACGCACGATCCACGCTTTGCCAAGCATGCGCAGCGCGAAGTGCATCTCTTTGACGGCAAGGTTGTCTCCGAGGACGAGCTGCGTAAGCTGACGGCTGAAGTGGAGGCTTAATCATGCTGAAAGATCTGCGTTATGCGCTGCGGCGGCTGAGGCACGCGCCTGGATTTGCCGTGACTGTGGTGTTGATGCTGGCTCTGGGTATTGGCGCCAACACCGCGGTGTTCAGCGTGATGAACGCGATCCTGATGCAGTTGCTTCCAGTGACCCGGCCGGAGGGGCTGTTTTATGTACACATGGCGAACGGTGAGGAACAGCCGCCGGGCGCGGGCAATACAGGCGACTCGAATACTTCGTTTTCCGAGGGCGGCTTTGAGATGCTACGGCAGCGGAGCGATGTTTTTGAAGAGCTGATTGCCTATGTGCCGCTGAGCCTGACCGGCAACGTTGCGGTGCGCCATGGTGAACTGCCGGAAGAAGCTGAAGGCGAAGAGGTGAGCGGGAATTTCTTCTCCGGGCTTGGCGCGCAACTGGCGCAGGGTCGCGGATTTACGCATGCCGATGAAAAGAACCACGCGCCGGTTGCTGTGATCAGCTACAACTACTGGAACCGCAGTTTTGCGCGCGATCCTTCCATTGCCGGCCAGACGATTTACGTCAAGGGAATCCCGATGACGGTTGTGGGCGTTGCGGCGCGCGGATTCCACGGCATTGAACCGGGTAGCGCCATCGACTTCTGGATTCCGCTACAGAACCGTGCCGCTCTGAATGCGTGGGGAATGCCTCCGAGCGCGAATGGTTCGAATGCGAGCATCAACTCGCTTTATAGCGATCCGAAATGGTGGTCCCTTCGGCTCATGGCACGGCTGCGTTCCGGCATTACGCCCGCGCAGGCGCAGCAGGCGTTGAGTGGAACCTTTCTGGAAGCTGCGAAACAGTCCGTCGGAACGGTGGATGTGAAGCAGTGGAAACCGCAGCTCGGCTTTACGCCGGCGCATGGTTTGGGAACTTCCAGTGACGGATATCGTGATCAGTTGAATGTGCTGATGTGGCTTGTTGCGCTGGTTCTGCTGATTGCATGCACGAATGTGGCGATGCTGATGCATGCGCGGACAACGGCGCGGCAGCGCGAGTTCAGCGTGCGGCTGGCGATTGGCGCAAACAAGAGCGCGATTCTGCGCAGCATGATGTGGGAGAGCGGTCTGCTGGTGACGGCGGGAGCAGCGCTGGGATGGGCGTTTGCACTGGCTGCGACGCGAGCGCTGGCCGCGTGGTCGGATATTGAGACGGGATTGAATCCGGATCGCACGGTGCTTCTGTTTACGCTGGCGATCTCCTGCGCGGCGGCTATTTTATTTGCGCTGATTCCCTTCTGGGCGGCGATTCACGCGCCGGTGAATGGAGTGCTGCGCTCAAACTCTGCCAACGTGACGGAAAGCCGCGTGCGCACGCTGTTCAGTCGTGCCGCACTGGCGCTGCAGATGGCGGTCTGCCTGGTGCTGCTGATGGCTGGCGGATTGCTGTTGCGCACGCTGCGTAACTATGCGACGCAAAACCTTGGCATGGACACACAGGGGCTGCTTGTTTTCGGCGTTACGCCGCCGGCTCAGGCCAAGGCGCTGTTGTTCTATCGCACGCTGCTTGAGCGCATTCGCGAGACGCCAGGCGTGGAGTCGGTTTCGATGGCCGAAAACCGGCCGGGGACAGGATGGTCGAACAACAGCGGCGGCTTCTTTCTCGATGGCGCGCCCAAAGACGGCATGTTGCGCTCGAATGACGTGGGCCCGGATTTCTTCCGCACCATGGGCATTCCCATTGTTGACGGACGCGACGTGGCGCAGACAGATACGCCGGTCACGCCGACTATCGCATGGGTCAACGAGACTTTTATAAAGAAGTATCTTCCCAACGCGAATCCTCTGGGGCATGTTCTGGGCCGCAACCACCAGATCACAATCGTCGGCGTGGTACACGACAACAAGTACACCTCCGTGGATGAAGATTCGATACCTATGGCTTATTACGACCAGATGCAATCGCCACAGATTGGCACGATGCACATCGAGGTGCGGGTGCGCGGCGACGCCAAGGCCATGCTGCCGGTGATGCGCAGGGTTGTCGCAGCAATCGATCCCAACATTCCGCTCGACCAGCCGATGACGCAGCAGGAACAGTTTGACAGATCGTATGCGCAGCAGCGCATGTTTGCGGCGATGGGCGGGTTCTTTGGTGTGCTCTCCGCAATGCTGGTGGCAGTGGGATTGTATGGAATGCATTCGTTCCGCGTGAGCCGCAAGACGACGGAGATTGGCGTGCGCATGGCATTGGGCGCGAGCCGTACGCAGGTACTGGCGATGGTGATGCGCGAGAGCTTATGGATTCTGCTGGCGGGACTGGCTGTGGGGATTCCGCTGACGCTGCTGGCGGTGCGTCCGCTGCGCGCGATGCTCTACCAGTTATCTCCGTTTGATGCGACGAGTTTTGCGATAGCGATTGCGGCGATGTTTGCGGTGGCGGGATTGGCCACGTGGATTCCTGCGCGGCGGGCGGCTTCGATAGAGCCGATGCGGGCGTTGCGGACCGAGTAGGAGGGGAGTAGGTCAGTTTGAATGCGGGGGTTGAAGCCCCATTGTTTTTTCAGCCATTTTCGGCATGACAAAAATCGTGCCCTGTTACGAGACAAATTCAAACAGACCTGCTACCGGCCAGGAGGGGTTTCGATGATGAACGATTTGCGATACGCGATGCGGCAGCTTCGGAACTCTCTGGGGTTTGCGCTGACGGCCATTCTTACGCTTGCGCTGGGGATTGGCGCGACGACTGCGATCTTCTCGATTGTGGAAGGCGTGCTGCTGCGGCCGTTGCCGTTTCCGGATGCGAAGCGCCTGGTGATCTTTGGTGACAGCCTGGACGGCGCAGATCTAGACAAGCCTTCGGTGCCGGCTCCTGAGGCAGTGCAGTACATGCGCGATACACACAGCTTTGATGCGCTGGGCGTGTATCGCGACGGCATGTATGAGCTGTCGGGCGTTGGCGAGCCGGCACACATCACTGCAAGCCGGATGTCTGCCAGCGTGTTTTCCGTGCTGGGTGTGAGCCCGGTGATGGGCCGCATATTTACCAAGCAAGAGGATGAGAGCAAGAGTCAGGTGGCTGTGCTGAGCTATGCGACGTGGATGAGCCGCTTTCATGGCGATCCGCGGGCGATTGGCGAGGCGATCGAGCTGGAGCGCAAGCCGTACGAGATTATCGGCGTGATGCCGCGGGATTTTGAATTTCCGCTGGTTCCGGGACAGTTGAACCGGACGGAGATGTGGATTCCGATGAGCTTTACGAGCGGCGACCTGAAGAATGACACGAGCTGGAATTTCCTGATGGTGGGAAGGCTGAAGGCCGGCATGAGCGTGGAACAAGCGAAGCAGGACAGCGAGCGCGTGTCGCAGGCGATCATGCACGGCTGGCCGGCTCAGTATGCGAGCTTGAAGATTCATGCAACGCTTGAGCCACTGAATGAGAGCACGGTAGCTGCGGCCCGTCCGCTGCTTCGCACGATGTTTTTTGCCGTAGCTGTGGTGCTGTTTATTGCGTGCGCGAATCTTGCGGGGCTGCTGCTGGTGCGGGTGATCCGGCGGAACCGTGAGTTTGCGGTGCGGCTGGCGCTGGGCGCGAGCGGGGCCACGATTGTGCGGCAGAACCTGATGGAGGCGCTAACGCTGAGCGTTACTGGTGGACTGCTTGGACTTGCGCTGGCTGCCGTGGCGCTGAAGGTGGGCGTCAGCCTGCTGCCAGAGACACTGCCGCGCATCAGTGCGATCGGGCTGGACTGGCAGGTGGTGGGCTTTGCGCTGCTTCTGGCGGTAGCGACGGGATTTGTATGCGGGCTGGCGCCTGCGCTGGCGGCGGCAAAGACGGGCGTGAACGAGACGCTGAAGGAAGGCGGACGAACGGGAACGAGCGGTGCGCGTCATGCACGGTTACGTTCGGCGCTGGTGATTACAGAAGTTGCCGTGGCGCTGGTGTTGCTGGTGGGCGCCGGCCTGCTGCTCAGAAGTTTTGAGAAGCTGCGGCAGGTAGATCCCGGGTTCCGTGCAGATCATGTGCTGACGGCGTATTACAGCTTGCCGAATCAGCAGTACTCGACACAGGGCAGCATCGATGGATTTACGACCGCAGTGCTGGATAAATTGCGGCAGCTACCGGGTGTGGAGGCGGCTGGAATTGTGGGAGATTTGCCGGCAAGCGGAGCCTCTAACAATTCGGCGTTTGTGACCGAAGGATATGTTGCACCCAAAGGCGCCGGACTCACCCTGGCTTGGACCACAACGACGATTGGCGATTACTTCCAGGCGGCTGGGATTCCAGTGTTGAGCGGACGGGCGTTTACGGAAGCGGACACGGCAGATGCACCGCTGGTGGTGATTGTGAACCGCACCTTTGCTAAGAAGTACTGGCCGGGACAAAATCCGATTGGGAAGCGCATGCGTCGCGGGACGAACGAAACACTGCTGCCATGGATGACTGTGGTGGGCGAGATTGGCGATGTGAAGCAAGGCTCCGTGGACGGGCCTGTGCTGCCGCAGTACTACCAGCCGACGGCGCAGGTTGCGAAATCGATTGGGCAGTTTGCGCCGCCGGGGATGACGATGGGCGATGGCGGCGCGATTGTGCTGCGGACTTCGCTGAGGCCGGGGGCGATGAAGTCCACGCTGATCGGCACGATTCATACGATTGATCCGCAGCTTCCTCTGATGCAGATTCAGACGATGAACCAGGTGGTGGAAGGAAACCAGGCGCCGCATAAGTTCAACACAGCGATCATTGCCAGCTTTGCGGGAGCAGCAGTGCTGCTGGCGATGCTGGGAATCTATTCGGTGATTGCGTTTTCGACAGCCATGCGCACGCAGGAGATGGCGATCCGGCTGGCGCTGGGCTCGCAGCGGTCGAGCATTGTGCGGCTGGTGCTGCTCTCAGGCACAAAACTTGCGGGGGCAGGATGCGCGATTGGCGTGGTGGCGAGTTTGTTTGCCACACAACTGCTCAAGTCGCTGCTGTTCGAGGTGAATCCGCTGGACCCGATGGTGATTGTGCTGGCGGCGGTGGGGATTTTTGTGCTGGCGCTAGGGGCTTCCCTGGTTCCGGCACGGCGCGCGGCGTCGATTGAACCGATGCGGGCGCTACGGATGGAGTAGTCAGGAGCGATGCGATGAACCTGCTGCGGAATCTTCGATTCAGCTTACGTGTGCTGCGTAAAAGTCCAAGCTTCACGCTGGCGGTAGCGTTGACGCTGGCACTGGGCATTGGCGCGACGACAGCGATCTTCACGGTGGTGTACGCGACGCTGATTGCTCCGATGCCGTATCCCAACCCGGATCAGCTGGTGATGGTGTGGCAGAAGATTGACGGCAATCGCAATGGCGTATCCGCAGGCGATTACACGGACTGGGTGCAGCAGAGCCATGTCTTTCAGGGGTTGAAGGCATTTGCCGGAACCAGTTTCAACATGGCGGGTAAAGAGCAGCCGGAGATGGTGGATGGCCAATATGCGACGCCGGGCTGGCTGGCCATGCAGGGCATCGGCTTCCAGATGGGCCGCGACATGCTGCCGGAGGAAGGCGTGGACGGCCGGGATCATGTGGTGGTGCTGACGAACAAGTTGTGGCAGCGCCTGGGCGCCGACCCGACTATTGTGGGCAGGCAGATTACGCTCGACCAGAAGCAGTTCACTGTGGTGGGCGTGCTGAAGCCGGGAATGGCGGATCGCTTTACCTGGCAGGTGTGTGCTCCGCTGGTGTTTCATCCGGCGCAACTGAATCACGATTATCACTGGCTGAATGTGATGGGGCGGCTGAAGCCGGGCATGACGCTGGAGCAGGCCAACGCAGATATGCAGGCGGTAGCGGCGCATGTGGCCGAGGCGAATCCGAGATCGAATAAAGGCTACGGCGCCGGAGTAGAGCAGCTACAGAACGACTTTGTGGACAACAATACAAAGCTGGGGCTTTGGCTGATGCTGGGCGCGACGGGCTTTGTGCTGCTGATTGCATGCGCGAACATTGCCAACCTGTTGCTGGCTCGCGGCACGATGCGGCAGCGCGAAGTGGCGATACGGTCTGCGGTGGGCGCGACGAAGCGAGATGTGTTTGTACAGTTTGTGACGGAGAGCCTGGTGCTGGCGTTTGCGGGCGGCGCGCTGGGTATTGGAGTTGGGTACGGGATTCTGCACCTTTTCATTTATTTCTTTCCGCCTGACATGCTGCCGAGCGAGGTGGATCTGCGGCTGAGTTTGCCGGTGCTACTGATGTCAATTGCAGCGACGACGCTGTCCGGCTTGCTGGCGGGATGCGCGCCGGCGTGGTATGCCTCACGCGTTGATCCGGCGGATGCGTTGAAGGAGGGCGGACGCTCGGGATCAAGCCGTATGAGACACAGGCTGCGGCAGGCGCTGGTGGTGGGTGAGTTTGCAATGGCGCTTTCTCTGCTGGCAGGCGCAGGCCTGCTGATGCATAACTTCTGGAACCTAAACCAGGTGGACCTGGGCGTGAAGGTGGATCATGTGCTGACCTTCGAACTGCCGATGAACAAGGACCTGAACTGGCCGGCGGAGAAGATCACTTCCTACTATCAGCAGATTGTGCGGAACGTGGGAGCGGCGCCGGGCGTTGAGAGTGCTACTGGGGTGACGGGGCTACCGCTGCAAGGCACGTATTTCGGAATGTCTTTCACGATTACGGGCCAGGGCGATTTCAACGACGTGTCGCAACGGCGCAACACGGGCTTCCAGATGATTACGCCGGATTACTTCAGGACGTTTGGGGTTCACCTGGTGCGGGGACGCGCGTTTACGGATGCGGACAATGCGCAGAGCCCGCATGTGGCAATGGTGAATGAGCAGTTTGCGCGGCAGTTTCTGCAGGGCAAAGAACCGATTGGACAGCGCGTCAATGTGGAGCAGCTTATTCCCGGCGTTGAGCAGCTTGGCCCTGTGCAGGCGTGGGAGATTGTGGGCGTGTTCCACGATGTGCGCGGCGGTGGGTGGGAGCATCAACGGCCGGAGGTAGATGTGCCGTTTGCGCAAAGCCCGTGGGTCGATCTGAGCATTGGCGTGCGCACTGCAGGCGACCCGGCGGCAATGACGAAGACGATTACGGCGGCGGTGCATGCGGTGGACCCGACGGTTGCCCTCTCCAATGTACAGACGCTTGAGCAGGTGCGCGATGAGGATCTTGCAGGGGATCGCTTTGGCCTGGTGCTCTTCGGGTTTTTTGCAGCGGTTGCGCTGGCGCTTGCGGCGATTGGGATTTACGGTGTGATGGCGTATTCGGTGGGGCAGAGATCGCATGAGATCGGACTGCGGATGGCGCTGGGCGCCACGCGCAACGGCGTGGTGGGAATGGTGATGCGCGAAGGGTTGATGCTGGCCGGCATCGGATTAGCGCTCGGCTTTGTGGGCGCGTATTTTGTGGGCCGCGCGATGCAGAGCATGTTGTTTGGAGTTGCAGCGCTGGATGTAAGCGCGTTTTGCGCCGTGGGATTGCTTTTGCTGATTGCTGCGCTGGTGGCTTGTTATTTTCCGGCGCGGAGAGCGGCGGCAATTGAGCCCATGCAGGCGTTGCGGACGGAATGACAGAGATCAAGGGTCAGAGATCAAGCTGATCCATACCGATTGGAGACCAGGATGAACGCGCTTCTACAGGATGTTCGCTTTGCGCTGCGGCAGCTTCGCAAGTCACCGGGCTTTACGCTGACGGTTGTGGTGACGCTGGCGCTGGGAATTGGCGCGAATGCGGCGATCTTTACGCTGTTTGACCAGGCGCTGTTGCGAATGCTGCCGGTGGAGAAGCCGAAGGAGCTGGTGCGCTTTGAGTGGACGGGGGCGTATAGCGGCTCTGCGAGCAGCTTTGGCGGCGATACGGACAATTATTTCTCGTATCCGATGTACAAGGACCTGCAGGCGAAGAACCAGGTGTTTACGGACATTCTGGCGACGGATCGGGTGGGGGCTGGCCTTTCATGGCATAACCAGGCGGAGGCGCGAGACGGCGAGGTTGTCTCGGGAAATTATTTTGAGGTGCTGGGATTGCACCCAGCAGCGGGCCGGTTGTTTACGCGGCAGGATGAGACGGCAAGGGACGCAAACCCAGTCGTGGTGCTGGGAAACGAGTACTGGAAGGGACGCTTTGGCAGCTCGCGCGACGTGGTTGGCCAGACGCTCATGGTCAACGGACGCGCGTTTGAGATTGTGGGCGTGGCGCCCGAGGGCTTCGATTCGGCAATTGGCGGGTTCAAGCCGGCCTTCTTTATTCCGGTGACGATGCTGTACACGGTGCATCCGTGGCGCGCTCTCCGCGAAGACTTGAAGAACCGCCAGGCTATTTACCTGACGCTGGTGGCGCGGCTCAAGCCAGGCGTAACGCGCGAACAGGCCGAGACGAGCCTTGCGCCGCTGTGGCATGCTTTTCGCGCCTATGAGCTGACGCTCTACAAAGAGCATAACGAGCGGTTCGCGAAGCGGTTTGTGGATCAGTCGAAGCTGAAAGTGATTGACGATTCTAAGGGATTTTCACCCAACCGCGGGGATTTGCATACGCCGCTGGTTGTGCTGATGAGCATGGCGGGGCTTCTGGTGGCGATGTGCGCGATCAATGTGGCTACGCTGCTGCTGCTCAGGGCTTCTGCACGGGCACGCGAGATGGCCATGCGTTATGCGCTTGGCGCAAAGCGCGGACGGATTGCCGCGCAGTTGCTGATAGAAGGCGGACTGATTGGCCTGGTGGGCGCGATAGCGGGACTGCTGCTGGCGCCTACGGTGGCCCATGTGCTGGTGCGGCTGATTACGAATGCCGATCCGGGTTCAGAGCCTTACTCTTCGCACATTGATGCGCGGATTCTGCTCTTTACGCTTGCCGTTGCGATGGTAGCGAGTTTGCTGTTCAGCATTGCGCCCGTGCTGTACTTCCTCAAGCCGAATCTTGCGGCAACGCTCCGGCAGAATTCTGGAACTGCCACGAAGAATTCGCAGCGCTTCCGGAAGATTGCCGTGGGCGTGCAGATTGCGCTGAGCGTGATGCTGCTGGGCGGCGCGGGATTGTTTGTGCGAACGCTGGAAAATCTGCGGCAAACAAATGTGGGCTTTGCGACGGATCACCTGGTGGAGTTTTCACTGGACCCCGGCTCGTCCGGTTACACGGACAGCCATGTGGCTCGCAGCGTGCAGGATTCGATTGATTCCTTGCGGCGGATACCGGGAGTGATTTCGGTGGCGGCGACGACGGACCCTGAATTGTCGGGCGATGGCGAGGGAAATGGCTATTTAGTGCAGGGATACAAGCCGGGCCCGGATGAAAACATGACCATGGAGTCGGCACGGGTTACGCCGGGATACTTTGTCACGATCAAGCACCCGCTGCTGGTGGGCCGCGAGTTTACGGATGCTGACCGCGTGGGCCAGCTCAAGGTGGCAGTAGTGAACCTGACGATGGCGAAGAAGTTTTATGGGACACCGCAGAATGCGATTGGGCGGCAGATTACGAGTGGCGATCCGAGCAAGGATGGCTGGGAGACGATTGTCGGCGTGGTTGGAGACTCAAAGCACTACGATCTGCGGACGTCGCTGAATTCCGCGGTATATGAGCCATATTTCGAGGATGAGCACCCGAATGGCGTGGAGGTGTATCTGCGGACGACGGGCGATCCGAAGAGGACTGAGAGCGCTGTGCGGCAGACGATTCATGCTCTGGATGCGGCGCTGGTGGTGGATGGACTGCGAACCATGGAAGAGCAGATGGACCAGATCGCTTCGCATGAAGTGGCGCTGGCGTATCTTGCCATAGGTTTCTCTGCCCTGGCGTTGCTAATGGCGGCGGTTGGGCTGTATGGGGTGCTGGCTTATTCGACAGAACAAAGGACGCGCGAGATTGGCGTGCGGCTGGCGCTAGGCGCGCAGCGGTGGAGCGTTATTACGCTGGTGCTGCGCGAGATGGTGATTATTGCAGCGATTGCGACAGCGATTGCGTTGCCCGCGACGGTGATGCTGGCGCGCCTGCTGAAGAGCCAGTTGTTTGAAGTGACGGCGGCGGACCCGGTGACGCTGATGGGCGCGGTGGCGGTGACAGCCGTAATGGTGGCGCTCGCAGCGCTCTTACCTGCGCAGCGCGCGGCTGCGATAGAACCGATGCGGGCGCTGAGGACTGAGTAGGGTGGATTGCTTTAAGGAGAGATGGAGATGAATTCCATTTTGCAGGATGTTCGCCATGCGCTGCGCCAATGGCGCAGATCGCCGGGCTTTCCGCTTACGGCGATTGCTGTATTGGCGCTGGGGCTGGGCGCGAACATTGCCGTCTTTAGCGTGCTGAATGGAGTTCTGCTGCGGCCGCTGCCGTACTTCCAGCCGGACCGGGTTGTGCAGATCGATTTCGATCAGGCACCGATGCAGTGGGAGTCTCTGAATTATGCGAATATGCTGCAGCTTCGCGATGTGGCGCATCTTCAGATGGGCGCCGATCTCAGCGGCCGCATGATCAGCGTGGCCGGCCCAGGCGGACGGTTCCAAGTTGCGCAGGTTTCTGTGACCGCTGGCACGTTTTCGATGCTTGGCGTGCATCCGGCACTGGGCCGTGAGTTTCGCGAGGAAGAAGAAGTGCCGGGCAAGGAGCGTGTGATTGTGTTGAGCGATGCGGCGTGGCGCAAGCTCTATAACGCCGATCCTCAGGTGCTGGGCAAGACACTTGTGTTCCGCGGCGATGCTTACACGATTGTGGGCGTCATGCCGCCGGGGTTCAGCTTTAGTTTTGGCGCCAATGCGATGCAGATATGGTCTCCGCAGGCATTTACCGCAGCGAACCGAAGTGCGATGGCGGGCGAAGAACAGATTTACGGCACGATGTATGCGCGGCTGCCGGAGGGCATGACGGCGGCACAGCTTGCGGCCCGGCTGAGTCCTGCGCAGGCGGCGATTGCGAGGGAAACGCCAGCCGGGGAAGGTCCGCCTGCGCGCATCAAGGTTACGCCTTACCAGCAGACGCTGGTGGAAGATATTCGCAAGCCGCTGCTTCTTTTGTATGGAGTGACCATCGGCATCTGGGCGCTGGCGTGCCTGAATGTGGCGAGCCTGATGTTGACACGCGCAGTTTCACACAGCCGCGAGCAGGCCATTCGCTCTGCACTGGGCGCGAGCCGCGGAAGGCTTGTGCAGCAGTCACTGGTAGAGAGCCTGCTACTGAGTGGAGTTGGCTCGCTGACAGGACTGATCATCGCTCAGGCTGCGATTCGGCTGCTCCGGCATCAGCTTGAGACTCATATTTTTCTTTTCAATGGAGTCCATTTCGATTGGCGGTTGATTTGCGGACTGGCAGCGGTGACGCTTGTTACATCGGTGATTGTCGGCGTGATTCCGGCGCGCTGGGCTTCCAGCCGCAGCGTGCAGGCTCGGCTGCATGGCGCAAACAGCACTGCGACAACGCAGCAGAATCGCACGCGCGAGGCACTGGTAGCGGCGCAGATTGCGCTGACACTGGTGTTTCTTGTTGGCGCCGGATTGTTTTTGCGCACAGTGTATGCACTGCGTCATGTTGCGCTTGGGTTTTCACAGGAGAATATCCTGTCCGGTGGTGTGATTCTGAATCCTCCAGCCTGGGATTTTCGCAGCAATCATGACAACGAGCCAAATATTGTGCAGACACACTATATGCCGCTGCTGGAGCGGCTGCGCGCAATTCCCGGTGCGACGGATGTGGCGCTCAGCTCAGTTGTTCCGATGCGCGGTGAGTTTGCAGTGAAGGTCTCGGGCACGCTTGACCATCACAAACCAGCAGAAGGACATGAAAGAGAAAATGTTTCCGATGGACGTGTGGCTTCAGCGGACTTTGCGGAGACGCTGGGCATTCCGATGGTTCGCGGACGCTTCTTCACCAATGACGATACGACAGCGTCGCCTGCGGTTGTGGTGGTGAACCAGGCGTTTGTGAACACGTATCTGCCCGGGCAAGATCCGATTAGGCATGTCTATGGCATGGGCGAAAAAGGGCGTTTTACCGACGCGCACATTGTGGGAGTGATTGGCGATGTGAAGCAGGGCGACGTAAAGGAGACAACGCGTCCGGAGGTTTATGTCAGCCTGGCACAGATTGAGCCAGGAACTCCGTTTTACAGCATTGCCCGCGCGTTTATGGAGGTAGCAATCCGCGCGTCCGTGCCGGGAGATTCTCTGCGCGCGCAGTTCGACAAGGCGCTGCATGAGGTGGCACCGGATGCGACGACCACAAACGTGGAGACGATGCGGGAGACAGTGGAAGACTCGTTTGGCTCGCAGACACTGATCGCGCATCTGCTGGAGGCGTTTGCCGGGCTGGCGCTGATGATTGCTTCCGTGGGTTTGTATGGGTTGCTGTCGTTTACTGTGGCGCAGAGGACACGGGAGATTGGCGTGCGGATTGCTCTGGGAGCGCCCCAGGGGAACATTCTTGCGCTGGTGATGAAGCGTGCACTGGTGATGGTGGGTATCGGATTGGCTGCTGGAACAGGCATTTCGTGGTTCGCGGTGAGATTTGCTTCCAGCTACATCTACGGAGTGAAAGCGCATGATGCACTGACATTTGCCACGGTTGCGGTGGTGCTGGGCGCGGCATCGTTTGTGGCGGCATGGCTGCCGGCGCGGCGTGCCGCATCGGTGGACCCCATTCTGGCTTTGCGGTCGGAGTAAAGAAAGACAACAGAGAGCTTTGAGTTTTTTGGGAGTAAGGATAGAGATGATCGATCTGAAGAATGTAGAGCGGAGTTACAAAACGGGGCACACGGAGACGTGGGTGCTGCGGCGAGTCGGATTAACGATCCGCGAGGGCGAGTTTGTCACGATTATGGGACCATCCGGCGCGGGAAAGTCGTCGCTGCTGAATGTGCTGGCGCTGCTCGATGACGGATGGACGGGCGAGTTCTGGTTCGGCGAGATGCCGGTACACCGGCTCAATCGCAAGCAGAGAGCGGAGCTGGCTCGGCAGCGGATCGGGATGGTGTTTCAGAGCTATCACCTGCTGGACGATCTGACGGTGGCGGAGAATATCGACCTACCGCTCAGCTACAAAAATATGCCCACGAAAGATCGCGCGGGAATGGTGGCGGAGATTCTGGACCGCTTTCAGATTGTGGCGAAGAAGGATCTGTATCCGAACCAGCTTTCCGGCGGGCAGCAGCAGTTGGTGGGTATTGCGCGCGCGGTGGTGCATGCGCCACAGCTACTGCTGGCCGATGAGCCGACGGGGAACCTGCACTCGACGCAGGCGAAGGAGATCATGGAGCTTTTCCGTGAGCTGAACAAGCAGGGCACGACGATTGTGCAGGTGACGCACTCGGATGAGAACGCGCGCTATGGCTCACGGATTCTGGAGCTCCGCGATGGATGGGTTACGCGCGACGAACAGGTGCTTTCAGCCGCAACGGAGGCCCAGTGAAGGGAAGAATGATTTTGAATACCCATAAGAAAAATTTTGCGGCTGTGCGGTTACAGGCGATCGCGGCAGTTCTTTTGCTTGGCGCGAATCAGGCTTTCGCGGCTATGCCTCAGCAGGCGCAAGCTGCGCAGTCCGGGGTGCAGCAGACACAGCCGGCGCCGGATGCGCCTTCTACCGCGGCAAATGGCGCGGCGACTCTAACGCTGGCGCAACAGGCGCAGCAGTTGCAGCAGCAGGCAGTCGCGCCGCCAAAACCATTCCACATCGAGATGCCACATTCGCGTAACCCGATCGCGCCTTACCGGCCCAGCACTGTGCCTGAGCTGGACCTCAGCAACTCGCCGCGCCTCGCGACCCTCATCCGCGAAGGAAAGATCTATATCTCCCTGAATGATGCGATTGCGCTGGCAATTGAGGACAACCTTGATTTGGCTTCGTTCCGCTATAACCTGCCGACAGCACTGGCCGATCTTGCCCGCACCAAGGCCGGCGGCGTGGTCAATGGCACCAACACGGGCGTCACCAGTCCGCTGGGAGCCGTCGGAGGGTCTTCTGCCGGTGGAGGAGGAGCAGTTTCATCCGGAGCCGGGGCAGCCGGAGCCGGCGGCATTGTTACATCCACCCTGGGCGAAGGAACATTCGTGAATCCCTTCGATCCCGTGCTCACCTTCAAGGGCCTAGTCGATCACACCAAGACGCAGGAGCTGAATACGATTGTGGCGGGCGTTCCTCTGCTCGAGACGAACACGATTGGCTATACCACGCAGTACACCGAATATTTTCCCACTGGTACGGAACTTCAGTGGACTCTCACCGGTCAGCGGCAGACGATCAACAGCCCGCTCCAAATCGTGAACCCTGCGATTACGCTTACCTGGCAGGCTTATATCGCGCAGCCGCTGCTGGCGGGTCTTGGCTACGGCACCAACGAGCGCTATATTCGCATTGCAAAGAAGAACCTCCAAATTACCGACCTTGCCTTCAAGGCGCAGGTTGTCGCTACCGTTACGGGAGTCGAGGATATTTATTGGGACCTGGTCAACGCTTACGAAGACGAACAGATCAAGGAGCGCTCACTTGCTTACGCCAACCAGACCCTGAGCGACGATCAGAAGCAACTCGAGCTCAAGGCCATCCCTGCCATGCAGGTGATGACCGATCAGGCGGCCGTGGCCGCCGCCGAAGGCAACCTTACGATTTCACGGACGAACTTGCGAGCCGCGGAATTCTTCCTGAAAAACGCGCTTACCAAGGCCGATGATCCTACCATCGACGCAATGTCCGTGATTCCGCTGGACACCAAAGGCGCGACTGATCCCAACGAAAGCAAGTCGATTGACGATCTCATCGCCGAGGCCGAGAAGAACCGTACCGATGTCGCCCAGGACCAGATCGTCATGCAGAACACGCAGGAGAACCTGAAAGCTATTAATAACAGCCTGCTGCCTCAACTCAATGCGTACGGATTTTTCGGCGGATCCGGAAATGGCGGCCCGCTGAACCCGAACTGCAACCAAGGCCCTAGTTATTGCACGACTACCCTTTCCAGCACCACGCCCGGCGTTCTGCAGGACGCCTTCAACTACTCTGCGCCTGAATACCAGGTCGGCTTCACACTGAACATTACGCTTCGCAACCGTATTCAGAAGGCTGACCAGTTCCGTGCTCAGCTTGCGTTCCGCCAAAGCCAGATCTCTTACGAGCAGCAGAAGAAGACCATCCGTTTCGATGTACGCAACTCGCAGTTCGCTCTGCAGCAGGCGCAGGGCCGTATCGTAGCGGCGCAAAAGGCCCGCGACCTGGCGCAGAAGACCTTTGACATCACGACAGAGGAGCAGAAGCTTGGAGCGAAGTCCAGCGTTGACACGCTGCTTGCGGAAAGTGCTCTGGCTGTGGCCGAATCGGCGCTCTACGTAGCGCAGACTCAATATGAGAAAGCAAGAGTCGATATCGATCGCGCCACCGGAGAGACGCTGGATCGGACAGGGGTCTCGATTGACGATGCAAAAGCGGGGGTCGTGACGCATGCGCCGTAGTGCGTTGGCTGCATATATTCGGGATGGAGCGCACTGCCGCTCTATCCTTGACCAGTGCGGTGTTTCAATTGCCAAGGTAAGACCGAGCGCTGTGGAGGCAAGTCATTCCAACTAACGGGAACAAGATTCGCGTGCTGGTTGCCGACGATCAGCCGCATATTCTCGAAGCGGTCGAGCTGCTGCTTGCTCCGCATGGAATTGCCGTGCATTGTGTGCGGTCGCCTGAGCTGGTGATGGAGGCGCTGAGCGAGCGCGATTACGATGTGCTGCTGATGGACCTGAACTATACGCGCGATACGACCTCCGGGAAGGAGGGTCTGGATCTGCTGGCGCGGATTCAGGAGTTCGACAAGCGGCTGCCCGTGATTGTGATGACGGCGTGGGGAAATATCGACCTGGCCGTTGAGAGCATCAAGCGCGGAGCGCGGGATTTTGTGCAGAAGCCATGGGAGAACGAACGGCTGCTGAGCCTGATTCGCGTGCATGCGGAGCTGCATCAGGCGCTGCGGCGCGCTCGGCAACTGGAGCTGGAGAATCGGCTGCTGCGCGCTGAAGGAATGCCGGATTTTGTGGCCTCCGCGCCGTCGATGCAGCTTGTTCTGGAACTGATTGCGCAGGTGGGGCCGTCGGACGCAAATGTTCTGATCACGGGCGAACATGGAACCGGCAAGGAGATTGTGGCGAAGCTGTTGCATTCAGCATCGCTGCGCGCGCGGATGCCGCTGGTGGCGGTGAATGCGGGCGGACTGCCGGAAGGAACGTTTGAGAGCGAGATATTTGGCCATGTAAAGGGTGCGTTTACGGATGCGCGCACGGATCGCATCGGGCGGTTTGAGCTGGCCAACAACGGCACGCTGTTTCTGGATGAGATTGCCAACGTTCCGCTGCGGCAGCAGGCAAAGCTGCTGAGGGTTCTTGAGACCGGCGAGCTGGAACGTGTGGGCTCGTCACAGACACGGCGTGTGGATGTACGGGTGCTGGCGGCGACGAATGCGAATCTGCACGAAGAGGCGGTTGCAGGAAATTTTCGCGAGGATTTGCTCTTCCGACTGAATACGGTGGAGATTCATTTGCCTGCGCTGCGCGAACGGCGCGAGGATATTCCGCTGCTGGCGGCACATTTTCTGGAGCGCAGCAGGACGCGGTATCGCAAGCAGATTACGGATTTCGCGCCCGCGGCGATGCAGGCGATGATGCAGTATGCATGGCCGGGCAATGTGCGCGAGCTGGAGCATACAGTGGAGCGCGCAGTTCTGCTGGCGCGTGGAGAGCAGATTGAGCCGCCGAATCTCGCGATTGCTTCTTCGCGTCCGCAGGCTGGAAGCGTTGATACGATGAGCATCGAGGAGATGGAGGCGCAACTAATTCGAAGAGTGCTTCGCCGCTGCGACGGAAATATCTCACAGGCCGCCGACGCGCTGGGGTTGAGCCGCGCCGCACTCTACCGCCGCATCGAGAAATATGGAATATGAGCGTAAGCCGCGAAGCCGCAGAACATACTCGGCGATAGGCCGGGTATGGCTTTTCTGCATGTGGCTTGCGCTGCCTGCGCTTGTGTTTGCGGGCATCCTGGTTGCACAGGATAAGCTGGATATTTCGGAGTCGCTGCTGATCCTGGGATGCCTTGTGGCCTACCTTGGACTGGTTGCAGCGGCGCTGGTGGACACACTGGTGCGGCAGTTACAGACACTCACGAATGTGATTGCATCGCTTCGCGAGGGAGATTACTCTTTTCGCGCGCGCGGCGCTAATTCGCACGATCCGCTGGGCGAGCTGGCCGGCGAGGTGAATGCGCTGGCCGACCTGCTGCAGGGCCAGAGGGTACGGTCACTGGAAGCTACGGCGCTATTGGCTCGAATTCTCGAAGTGATGCATGCGCCGCTGTTCGCGTTTGACCGCGATAATGTGCTGCAGCTCATCAATGCTTCAGGCGCGGAGCTGTTAGGCCGGCCCTATGCGCGCTGCTTTGGGCGCACAGCGGCTGAGCTTGGTCTGGATGAGCTGTTGAACGCGCCGGATCAGACGATTCATTTATTCGGAAACCGTTCCGCGCGCTGGCTGCTGCGAAGAGCGGGCTTTCGCCAGGAGGGTGCGCCGCATACACTACTGCTGCTGGCCGATGTGAGCGTGCCTCTGCAGGAAGAGGAGCAGGCAGCGTGGAAGCGGCTGATCCGCGTGCTGGGACATGAGCTGTCGAATTCGCTGGCGCCGATCAAGTCGATTGCCGGAAGCCTCTTGATGCGGGTGGATTCACTCGCGGCGGAAGAGGACATGAAGCGGGATTTTCGGCGTGGACTGGGTGTGATGGAGAGCCGCGCCGATTCGCTGCATCGCTTTGTGCAGTCCTACCGGCAACTGGCGCAGCTTCCGCCGCCGAAGTTAAGCCGTGTTGCGCTGGGGCCGCTGCTGGAACGCGTAGTACTGCTGGAGCAAAGGCTTGCAGTGCAGTTGGAAGCGGGCCCGGCGGTGGCGCTGCTTGTAGATCCGGATCAGCTGGAACAGATGCTTATCAACCTGCTGGCGAATGCGGTGGACAGCGCGCTGGGCAATAACAAACAGGCAGTACGGGTTTCGTGGCGCACGGCGGATGATTCAGTGTGGATCGAGATTGAGGACAGCGGACAAGGGATTGCGAATGCGGAGAATCTCTTTGTGCCCTTCTATACCACCAAGCCCAAGGGGAGCGGCGTGGGGCTGGCGCTGGCACAGCAGATTGCGCGCGGGCATCGCGGAGATGTGGAGCTGGTAAACCGCGAGGATGACGCGGGCGCACGGGCCACGGTGCGTTTGCCGTTGGCTTAGGCTGTTTCAGAGCAAAACTACTTCGGCTGATCCCATTTGTTTTTGAGCTGCTCGGCCTGCACCTGCTCGAAGGTCTTTTGCGTGTGCGGGCTCATGCTGGAGTTGCGCGCGGCGACGGGCCAGAGAGAAAAATCACGAAGCGCGAGATGTTTCGAGACACCATTCAAAGACTTGAGCCCGTCTTCAAGTTCAAGGAGTGCGCCCACTGAGAGTTCTAGTGAATGTTCGTCGGGCTGGTAGATAGAGCCGATGGCGTAATCAAGGAACGGTGTGCGCGTTTCTTCAATATGGCAACCGAGGATGTGCGCGATGGGCTTGCCTTCCGTGAAGCGGATGAGACGCTCGGTGCTGGTCTGGAATTCCGTGACTGAGTGAATGTAGAGGCGGCCTGGATAGAGGCTGTCGCCGGTGAGGAGGATGCCGGTGCGGCGGTCATAGAGCGCAATGCTGGCGGAGTCGTGGCCGGGAATGGGAATCACATCGATGGCGCGCGAGCCGAGATCGACGAGGCCGTGTGCATCAGTTCCCTTTCCATCCGGACCATCCGTGATTTGATAGAAGGATTTTTCGTATGCGACTGTGGCGGGGACGAAGGTGACGGGGATGGCGGGGTCGTTCATTGCCTGCACGGCAGGGTCGCCCCAGGTGTGATCTTCATGCGAATGCGAATGTGTGACGATCAGCGGGATGCTCTGACGATGATTGCGTTCAAGCCAGTTGTGGATGGTGCGCTGGAGCGTGGGAACGAGGTTGCCGTTGCGTGAGCCGGTATCAAAGAGCAAGGCCTTGTCTTGTCCGAAGATGAGATAGAGGAAAGGCTTTTCGTAGTCAGTACAGCCGGACTGGCGCAGGATGAAAAACGTCGGGTTGTATTCATGCACCTGCCACTCGGGAATCTCCATGCAGTGCGGGCCGGCGGGCTGCCACTGGCGCGGAAGAACGCCGTGCTCAAGATTGCCGCCATCAGGCTCAGGAAATTGGGCGTGAGCTGCAATTGGTGCAGTAACGATCAAAAATAGTAGAGCAAAAAGTTCGAAGCGCTTCATTGTGAACCTCCGTTGAGACAACAAAGCCGCTCCAATGAATGGAGCGGCTCGTGCCGTTGCAGTGTGCTTATGCAATCAGGTCGTGGACGACATTGCCATAGAGATCGGTGAGGCGATAGTCGCGTCCGCTGTAGTGATAGGTGAGCTTCTGGTGGTCGATACCGAGCTGATGCAGGATTGTAGCGTGAATGTCGTGGACGTGGACAGGGTTTTCGATGGCCTTCCAGCCGAAGTCGTCCGTGGCGCCATAGGTGAATCCGCGCTTGAAGCCACCGCCGGCGATCCACATGGTGAAGCCGTGCGGATTGTGGTCGCGGCCATTGTGCGTCTGGCCGCCCATGAAGCCGCTTCCAACTTCGACCACAGGAGTGCGACCGAACTCCGAGCCGGCAACGATGATGGTTTCGTCGTAGAGGCCACGGGATTTGAGGTCCTTGATGAGCGCGGCGAAGGGTTGGTCGGAGTCGTGGCCGGTCTTGCGATGCATCTCGATGTCGAAGTGATGATCCCAGGGATCGCCCTTGGCGTAGTAGACCTGCACCATGCGTACGCCGCGCTCAATCAGGCGAGCAGCGGTGAGGCAGCCGCGCGCGGTTGAGCCTTCGCCATAGAGCTTGAGCGTGGCTTCGGATTCCTTGCGGACGTCGAAGACATCGGGCGCTTCGGTCTGCATGCGATACGCGGTTTCCATGGAGCCGATGGTGGCTTCGAGCTGTGGATCGTGAACCTGCGACTGGCCCATGTTGAGCTGATTAAGCTGCTTGACGAGGTCGAGTTCTTTGCGCTGCGCGTTGAGATCGAAGCGCTCGTTGTGAATGTTCGAGATGAGCTTCTGCGGATCGAATTCGGACTTATCGACGGCGTCAGAGACGTAGGTTCCCTGATGTACCGGCGAGAGAAAGGCCGAGGACCAGAGCGGCGGGCCGACTGTAGTGGGCACGTCAGGGCAAAGGACGACGAATCCGGGAAGGTTCTGGTTGAGCGAGCCGAGGCCGTAGGTGATCCATGCGCCCATGGAAGGCCGGCCGGAGAAGTTCGCTCCGGTGTTCATCATTTCAAGCGCGGGTTCGTGATTGGGAATCTCGGTGTAGACGCTTTTGACGATGCACATATCGTCTACGCACTCGCCAAGATGCGGAAAGATTTCACTGACTTCGATGCCGCTTTGACCATACTTCTTAAAGGCAAAGGGCGACTTCATGATGTTGCCGGTCTTGCGCTCATGGGCGAGATCGCCGCCGGGCATGGGCTGGCCGTGGTACTTTTCAAGCGCAGGCTTGTAGTCGAAGCTATCAATCTGCGACATACCGCCGTTCATGAAGAGGAAGATGACGTTCTTGGCCTTCGGCTTGTCGGTGATCATCCATGGGGCACGCTCGGTGGGCGTGGCGGATGCAGCGCGCGCAAGCGACTGGCCCACCATGCTGGCCAGGCTGAGGTAGCCGAAGCCGCAGCCCATGGTGCGGAGTGCGTCGCGTCGGGTGATGGGGCGGCCTGAAGGGCGATGAATCATTTTCTTCTCCCCGGCGGCGGGCGATACGGCTGCCCACGCCGAATCTCGTATCAGTTCACAAATTGAAATTCGTTTGAGCTGAGCAACGCGCGCGTGTACTCATCCCATGCCGTAATCGGCTTATCGGCAATTTCGTAGCCGGGCTTCTCCGGCGTGGTTTTGAGAAATTTGAGGCCGAGGTCCAGCTCTTGCTGCGAGGGCTTTCGTTGGAAGATGTACTCGTAGACTTTGGCGATGCGCGCTTCGTCGGTCGATTCGGTGTGGACGCGTTCAGCCAGCACGCCGGACTGTTCGTAGACGAAGGGATTGTTCATAAAGTAAAGCTGCTGGAGCGGAACGTTTGAGGAAAAGCGCTGCTCAGAAGTGAAGCTTGGGTTAGGAAAGTCGAAGACGAGCAGGTAGTTGTTGAGCCGGAAGCGGCTGACTTTACAGAAGACCGTGCGCTGGAGGTTTGAGTCCGAGAAATCCGAGGATGGACCGGTGACTTGTTTCAGGTCGAGATCGCCTGCGATGAAGAGGATGCCGTCGCGGATTTCTTCAGCGTCAAGCCGCGCGCGGGTGAAGTGGGAGTAGAGGCGGTTGGCGGGATCTTTCTCGCGCGCTTCGGGGCTTTCATCGGCGCTCTCGCGATAGACAGCAGAGAGAAGAATCTGGCGCTGCAGCCACTTGATGGAGCGGCCGTGCGCGACGAACTCCGAGGCAAGATATTCAAGCAGCGCGGGATTGGATGGCTTGTCGCCCTGCGTGCCGAGGTTGTCGGGAGTATTCACAATGCCCGTGCCGAAGTGCCACTTCCAGATGCGGTTGACGATGACACGATCCGACAACGGATGCGTGGCAATGTCATGCGCAAAGTCGAGGCGCCCGCTGCCATGCGAGTAAGGCTGTGCATTGACGGGCTGCAGGACGGTGAGAAAACCGCGTGGAACGGTTTCGCCGAGCGAGTGAGGATTGCCGCGCAGATTGAGCTTGACGTCGATAGCCTGTGGCTTGTCTGACATGCCGTTGACGTAAGGGAAGCCGGAGTCTTTGAGCTCCTTTTGCAGATCGCCGATCTTCTTCTGCTGCGCGTCAATGTAGGCCTGGAACTGCGGACCCACGCGGCGCTTGAGGCCCCAGCCGGTGAAGAGCATGACGCCGGGTTTGAATTTTTCTTCCTCATCGCCGGACTGCGAGACGAAGAGATCGGAGTAGAGTTTGGCCTCGTCTGTAGGCAGTGCTTTCAGCTCCAGTTCACAGCCGGGGCAAAACTGATCAAAGGTTTCAAACTCACTTGGCTTGGCGTCAAGATAGCGATGCTTTGGTACGTCATTCTTGGCGCGGATGATCTCGTTCTGCTCGTCGATCTCCGCGGCTTTGGCATGGACGCGGACGACGGTTTTCTGGAAGGCTTCGGCGAGAACGCGGGCCTGGTCTTCCGTGCTGGTGGGCGAGGCAATCATCGCCTTCCAGTCCTGCAGGTACGAATAGGTATGATCTTTGGCGAGATAGTCGACCCAGCGCTGAAGGAGTTCAGGATCGAGCTGCTTCTGCGAGGCGATCTGATCGACAGTCTTCCTGGGCTTGCCGGAGACGCTCCACGCAGCGGTCATGTAATCGGCTGACTGGATGGAGAGCGCGTCAGCGAGTTGTTTGCTGAGGGCGGTGGTGTATTCGCGCAGGCCGCCTTGAAGCTTTGCGGCTTCAAGATTTTTCTTGTCGAAGGCCTCGGCGGAGGCGGGAGACTCGACTGGATACTCCTTGTATGTGGAGCTGGCGAAGATGCTGACGATCTTGTAGTAGTCGCGCTGGGCGATGGGATCGTATTTGTGATTGTGGCAGCGGGCGCAGGCGACGGTGAGGCCGAGAAGCCCGCGGGTAACAGCATCGACACGCTCGTTGCGCTCGTCTGCGCGGCCCTGGATGGGCTCGGCCTGATCCCAGACCCACGGGCCGGCGCCGAGATATGTGGTAGCGACGAGATTGGCTTTGTGTTCCGTATCGGATTTTGAAGGGACGAGATCTCCCGCGAGCTGGAGCGTGACGAATTTGTCATACGGCACGTCGTCATTGAAGGACTGGATCACCCAATCGCGATAACGCCATGCGCCCTGGAAGGGCATGAAGCCGCGGCCCTTGGGATCGAGGCCACGAACGTCGTCCTCGGCGTAACGCGCGATATCGAGCCAGTGGCGGCCCCAGCGCTCGCCGTAACGCGGCGAAGCGAGCAGGCGATCAACGACCTTCTCCCATGCGTTGGGCGATTTGTCGTTGAGAAAGGCGTCAACTTCGGCTTGCGTGGGCGGCAGGCCGGTGAGATCGAAAGTAACACGGCGAATGAGCGTGCGGCGGTCGGCTTCAGGCGCTGGCTCAAGGCTGGCGGTGTGCATGCCTGCGAGGACGAAGTTGTTGATGGGCGTGTGTGGCCAGTGCTCATAGCGCTTGTCAGATCCGAAAGATGGGATGGGCGGCGGAGCGATGGGCTTGAGCGGCAGGAAGGACCAGAACCCGCGCTGCTCTTCCGTGATCTGGCCAGTCTTGGCGGTTGGATTGCCTGCCGTAACTGTCGCTGTATCCGGCCAGGGCGCGCCCATTTTGACCCACTGCGTGAGGACGGCAACCTCCGCATCAGAGAGCTTGCCGCCTTTGGGCATTTTTAGATCGCCGGACTGACGGACGGCGACGATCAGCAGGCTCTTGTCGGGATCGCCTGGGACGATGAGAGCGCCGTGTGTGCCGCCCTTGAAGAATGCAGCCTTTTGGTCTACGCGCAGGCCGCCTTTGGCGGTTTCATCGTGGCAGTCATAGCAACTGTTGGCGAGGATGGGACGGACTTTGTTCTCGAAGAAGTCTGCATCGGCGGCGGTGGAGTGCGCGGAGGGAACTACGACCTGCTTGAATTCGACAGCGCCACCGGGATTCATGTTCTGGGCCGTGGCGCTTGCGGCCGGGGATGTTGCAGGTGCTGATTGCGCGGCTTGGGCTGCGGCGGCAGGAGCAGGATCTTCTCCTTTAGCTCCGGCTTTGACCCAGGCGACGAGATCGGCGACGGCTGCGGGATCGAGCGAACGCTTGGGGGGCATCTTGAGATCGCCTGAGCGGCGCACGGCCTGAATGAGCAGGCTCTTATCTGGATCACCGGGAACAATCAGGGAGCCGCTTTTGCCGCCTTTGAGGATGGACGCATAGGAGTCAAGGCGAAGGCCGCCCTTCGCGGTTTCGTCATGGCAGTCGAGACAGTTGTTGGTGAGAATGTCCGTGACGCGCGTGGTGTAGAACTGCTTCGATGCGGGGTCCGGCTTGGGGTCGTCATTACGGCCAGCGGCAGAGACGGTTCCCGACGTGGCGACGACAATGCCGGCGATCGTCATACACGCGCTGCTCAGATAAACGAAGCGGTTCATGCGTGACAGCCCTCCTGCGCCGGTGACTGCGGCTCTACGCGATGCACGGAGGAGGACGCGAAGGCGACCCTCTCAAGAAACTCGTGCTGCATGCGGAACTCCGCGCTGTGACGACGCTCCGCGAACGGAAGCTGTGCGGTGGGAATCTTCTCTGCGACTAGCACATTACTCTGCTCAGGATTATCGTCGCGATGGCGCCCGAGCACGATCAGAGTAGTTCCAAGGAGTAGTGCTTCCGTAGTGTTGTGCGTGACAAAAACCACGGTGGGGCGCGATTCAGACCAGATGGAATGCAGCAGCTCCTGCAGGCTGGAACGCGTAGAGGGGTCGAGCGCGCTGAAGGCTTCATCGAGAAGCAGCACCGGGGGCTTCATGAGCAGGGCCTGCGCTATGGCTACACGCTGCTGCATGCCGCCGGAGAGCTGATGCGGATACTTCTTCATGTCTTGCGGGCGCAGGCCCATGCGGGTGAGCGAGTGGATGGCTTCCTCGCGTAGCTCGCAGCGGAACCGCCAGAAAGACGGAGTGAGGCGGCCAAGCAGGCCGGCATGCGCATTCTCAGGGCCGTACATCACATTTTCAAGCACGGTGCGGTCCGGGAAGAGCGAGTATTTTTGCGGCACATAGCCGGTGCGGGAATCGATGCGCTTGACGGGCTTGCCGTCCACGATGACTTCGCCTGAAGTAGGAAACTCCTGGCCGAGCATGAGGCGAAGCAGCGTGCTCTTGCCGCAGCCCGTTTCACCGAGGAGAACAACAAACTCGCCGGCTGGAATTTCAAGATCGATATTGGCGAGGACAGTCTTGGTGCCTTCTTTTCCTGCGGAGTAAGCGACGCCAACTTTACGCAGGGAGATTTCAACACGAGAGGCATTTGTGACGCAGACGGGAGCGCTCACTTCGGCAGCGACCGAGGCGAGCCCGGCCGGGTTAAAGGTGACCGGATTGAGCTTTAGAGGGGCTGATACCACGGGTGTAGCCTCCGGTTGGTAAAGCGCAAGAGCGCGTCGGCAACAAAAAGTAGAAGTGCAACCCACAAGACGTAAGGAAGAATGATGTCCATGCCCATGTGGCGGCGCATGAGGGCGATGCGGTAAGCAAGGCCGTCCGTGGCTGCGATCATTTCACCGGCGAAAAGAAAGAGCGCGAGCGGCTTGAGGTTAAGGCGCACGCTGTTGATGATCTGAGGCATCACCTGCTTGAGCACGATGCGATAGGCGACGTCGAGGTTCGAGGATTTGAGCGTGAAGGCCTTGACGATCTGCTCGCGGGGCACGGATTTCGCGATGTTGAAGGTATCGAGGATGAGTGTGGGCGCAACGCCGATGACCATGAGCGCAATCTTGGACCATTCTTCGATGCCGAAGACAATAAACAGGATTGGAAGCAGCGATAGCGCAACAATCTTGTCAAAGAAAATGACGAAGCGCAGGCAGAGCGCGCCAAAGTACGGAAAGACGGCCATGTGCAGGCCGATCAGGATGGCGGGGATGAGCAACACAAGCGCGACGAGAAAGCGCTTGCCGCTTGAGAGAGTGTCCTTCCACAACATGCTGTGGCTGAAACGTTCGATGAACGGCGCGTTGGCATCAACTGTGTCGTCTTCTTCCGGGGCTCCCAGGGCAGCGGACTTGATGCCCTGAATGAGCTGCTGCGCGGAAGGCACAACGCGGTCTTCCGGATTTTCCTTGTGGCGCGCGATGGAGAACTGCGCGTAGAGCGCGATACCGACGGCAAACAAAATCCATCCGAGCGACTGCGTCCACAGGCGCGAAGGACGCACCTGGATGGCTGCGAGGTCTGCCGGATGGAATGCCGTTTTCATGCGTTTACAACTTCCCCTGCGCTGCCATTTGCATATACGTGGAATCCATCCGGAGGCGGACGCGATCCTTTTTGCCCTGCACGCTGCCGTCCGTATAGAGAATCGCGACGTCGTCAACAGACTTGATGTTCTGGCCGAGCAGCGCATGACGGAAGCAGAACTGGCGGACGAGGTCCATCTTCTGCTTCAGCGCTGCGTCTGTAGCAAACTTTGTTGCGGACTGCGATGAGGAGAAGAGATATGTGGTCTTGAGCTGCTCTTTATAGGAAGCAACTGTGTCGTTCGAAGCTGCGGCACTGCCGGTGAGGGCCTTTGCGTTATCAGGCCCCGAGCCTGTTAGCTGAGCCACGGTCTCGTACCATGCGCCAGTGATGGCCTTGGCAAACTTCACGCCGGAGCCGTCAGGGCGATTGAGCACTTCACTGCGAACGACGAGCAGATCGAGAATTTCGCCGGGAATTTTGGAGGAATCAAAGAGCGGCTTTACTCCGGAGTCCTGGGAGAGAATCTCCGAGACGAGCGGCTTCCACGTAACGGCGATCTGGTTGCCTTTGTTGCCCAGGTAGGCGCCCACGATATCCGAGTCTGAGGTGTTGAGCAGCTTGAGTTTTGAGAGCTGGCCTTCGAGACCGTTTATCACCATCGCACGCTCCAGCAGATACTCGGAGACGGTCTTCTGCACAAGCAGAATGGGCTTGCCGGGAAGCTGGGCCAGGCTCAGGTTGTTTCGCGCGAGCACGGCGTCGTTGCCGTTCGAGTAGTCTCCGATGATGATGGAGGTAGAATCGACGCCGGCGGCGGCCGGCATGTCGAGCGCCTCCATGTTGGTCATGGTGCAGGCGTCAATATTTTTGGCTACGAAGGCATCGAGCGAGGCGGCGTAATCGAAGCGTTGCACCTTGATGACGATGCCGTACTTGTCGGCCCACTTTTTGAGGATGCCGGAGCGTGCCATGTAGTAGTAGGGATTCCACCCGGCGTACACAGACCATCCGACGGTGAAGCTGGGTGGCGCGGCGTAAGCCACAGGCGCGCAAAAGAGGACGAAGACGAGAACAGGGAGAAGCGCGGCGGCGAGAATGCCGCTGGAGAGAGACCGACTGCCTGAAAGAATCCTGTACAAATCCTTCCACCTTTAGCTATTGAGATGGTCTTTATCTTGATGAGCTTGCGAGCGAGAACTACGGGGCGAAAGTTCAGGAACTGTACCCCAAATTTACTTCACTGCCAGGGCGTTCACGAGGCTCATTCAACTTATTTATGCGATGGATAAAACGATAGCGCTGCACGTATAAATACCGCATAAGCATTGTGAAATTCATGGCTTCAGGTATTCGGAGCCCGAGGCGGCGCGGAGGATTTTATCGGGCGGCCTTCGCGGCCCGCGGGGAAGGATAGAGCTGTTCCGCGCTGTTGGTGGCGAGCTCAAGGAAAGCATGCGCGGCGTGGGTCAGCGTCCGGTCTTTGCGGAAGATGAGAGCCAGTTCGCGGTTGATCCTCATGCCTTCGACTTTGACTACCTTAAGCAGGCCACCATGTAGATCGTCCTGAACATTGGCACGGGGCAGGAAACCCATGCCTAGCCCGGCGGCGATAAGGCGCTTAAGCAGCTCACTCGAATCCACTTCCATGGCGATGCGGGGTTGCGCGTCAAAGCTCTCAAAGAAGTTGTTGAGAAGCGTGCGCTGGCGGCCCTGCTTGAGCAGCAGCACGGGAAACTGGAGCATCTCGTCCACCTTGATTGTGCCACGGGCGGCCAGCGGATGCGCGGGTGAGACGGTGAGCACGATCTCATCGCGATGGATGGACTGTACGACGAGGCGCGGGTCTTTGAGGGGCGTGGAGACGATGGCAAAATCGACTTCGCGGTTGACGACCATCTCGATGGAGCGGAGGTGTTCGGCGCGCACAATGCTGAGATTCACGCGCGCGTACTGTTTTTTGTACTCGGCGAAGACCGGCGGCAGGATGTAGAGGCTGGTGGCCTCGCTGGCCGAGACGGAAACCTCTCCACGGGCAGAGCGGTAAAGCTCATTCACAGCCATGACGATGTGGCTGTGGCATTGGAGGCAGTGCTCGGCGAAGGGCTCAAACAAGCGGCCCGCTGCCGTGAAGGTGACCTTGCCGCCATCGCGATCAAAGAGGCGCGCGCCCACCTCTTTTTCAAGCGAGCGGATCTGCGCGGAGATGGCCGGCTGCGTGACGCCGAGTTTTTCCGCGGCGCGGGAGAAGCTCTTGAGGCGGCAGACATGCAGAAAGGTTTTGAGCTGTTCAAAGTCCATGGGTCACGTCCGTTTGTAGTGCCGCCCTGTTGCGGCGGGTTCGAGTTAAAACAAAAACGAATGGCCGTCCAAAATCGGAGCGATAGACAGCGAAAATGAAGCGCGCAGGCGGCATAATGCACACATAGGAGACTATTGTTTTCAACTCCATGATCTTTCGAGCCATCTCGCGCCGTCTTTCCGTGTTTCTGGTTGCAACTTTGCTCGTCTCTGCTTTAGCAGCATTTGCTCAGAAGCCGCCGGAGCAAAAACCTGCGGAGCAGAAACAGCCACAAAAGCCAAAGCAGACCATTTACGACTTTTCGCTCGTCGGACTCGACGGCAAAGTTGTTTCTCTTTCCGCTTACAAGGGCAAGGTGGTGCTGCTTGTGAACCTTGCCAGCCAATCCGTGTATCACAGCCAGATTGATGCGCTGAGCGATCTGGCGAAAAGTTACGAATCAAAGGGCCTCGTCGTTCTGGGCATTCCTTCGGCGGAGTTCGGCGCACAGGAGCTGAAGGAGACAACTGCTGTCAGCAAGTACTATCTCGACACCGCCAAGGTGACCTTTACCGTCTTTGCGCCAGCCACGCTGACCGGCGTGAATGCTGTTCCGCTGTACCACTTCCTCACCGATCCCAAAGAGGGCCTGCCCGGCGGCGAGCTGCATTGGAGCTTCACCAAGTTCCTCATTGGCCGCGATGGCAAGCCGCTGGCGCGGTATGAGGTGGGCGAGGACCCGGCCGATATCGACTTCCACGTACTGGTGGAAAAGGCTCTTGCCGGCAAGCTGAAGCCGCATGGCGGAAAGAGTGAGGAGAAGAGTAGCGGCGACGATGATGACGACGGGCGGCGTTAGTTCCTCACGATAACTCCCTGCGTTAACTTTTTGTGGCGATGTACCTCCTCCATCCTCCGAGATGTGTGATTTCCTCTGCGCCTTCAAGTCCTGCGGGCTCGCAGAGAAAGCCTTTGACGAGAGAGCCGTCAGCGAGGCACACCGTGCCGAGGCCAAGTGGTGACGGAATCAAACTTAAGAAGCTGCCGACGGTCTCTTCCGGCATGGCCCATACCTCCACTTCTATGCCTTCGCCGCCGAAGCCTGGTGAATAGACAAGTCCGGGTTTGGGCGGAGTGGTGTTGGCAAGCGCGTAGAAGCGGTAATCGCCGTGTGTGCGCGTGGAGTGGACGAGCCGCGCCTTGCGCTGAGTAAGCTGCCAGTTGAGCGGCTGACCGGTAAGATGCGCGCCGACAACGGTCATCAAGATGCAGCCGTTGGGAGCGGCATTTGTTGCGGCAGGTGGCGTTGCGGCGAGGTCGCGCGAGCTGCCGCCGAGAGTTTTGCTGAGAGCGCGATGCAGGCGATCGGCGATGCGGAGAAGCCCCTCATCTGTGAATGCCTGGCCTACCAGCGTGACACCGAAGGGAAGGTTATTGGTCTTGAATCCGGCAGGAATGGCGACTGCTGCGAGGTCGAGGAGATTCACGAAGTTGGTGTAGTATCCGAGGTTTGTGTTGAGCTCAATGGGCGCGGCCTTCACCTGCTCGACGGTGTAATGCGTGGCAGCGGTGGGCAGAAGCAGAAAATCCGCCTGCTGCCAGAGGCCGGCGGTTTGGCGGCGCAGAGATTCAAGCGCGTAAGCAGCGTTAAAGGCTTCAACGGCGGTGTATTTTGCCGCGCCGCGGATGATGCTGCCGACAGTCGGATCTACTGTCTTAGGATCTCCTGCGAAGAAGTCTTTGAGAGCGGCGAGACGCTCGGCAACCCAGGGACCTTTGTAAAGAAGGCTAGCTGCATCGCGGAAGTGTGCGTAGTCGAATTCGACGGGCGTGCCACTGAGTGCGGTGAGAGCGGACACTGCGGCCTCATACTGCGCGGCAGACGCTTCATCGCCGAAGAATTCGCGGGACGCTGCGTTGAGGACGGCGAAGCGAAAGCCAGAGCTTAGAGCGCCGCCTGATTCTGTGGTCGCTGCGCTCCACGGTGTTGCGCCTTCGCCGGGACGCGGTGTGCGCGAATACGCATCCTCGGCATCGAATCCGCGCACGACTGCGAAGACGCGCGAGGCATCGGCGCAGGTTTCGGCAAAGATGGTGGCGCAATCGAGCGTACGGCATGCCGGAAGCAGACCGTTTGTACTGAGCAGGCCGCGCGTGGGCTTGAGGCCCACGAGATTGTTGAATGCAGCGGGGACGCGACCTGAGCCTGCTGTGTCTGTGCCCAATGAAAAACTGACGAGACCGCTTGCGACGGCGACGGCAGAGCCTGAGCTGGAACCGCCGGAGATGTGTTCGGCGTTGAAAACGCTGGAGCAGATGCCATAAGGCGTGCGCGTGCCGACGAGGCCGGTGGCAAACTGATCCATGTTGGTTTTGCCGATGAGGATTGCGCCTGCGTCAGTGAGCTTTTGCACGATGGTAGCGGTTTTATCGGGCCTGTGCGCGAAGGCGGGGCAGGCTGCGGTTGTCTCCATGCCTGCAACGTCGAAGTTGTCTTTGACGGCAAAAGGGATTCCGTATAGCGGAAGCTTGCGAGCGGCTTCATCGGCTTCAAGCGTGTGGGCGCGGGCTAGAGCCTCTTCGCGCGGGAAAAGGGAAATCCAGACGGGACGCTCGCCTGTGCGCTCGATTGCGTTGTAAATTCGCGCGACTTCTGCACCTGGCGTGAGCGTTCCAGTGCGATAGGCGTTTTCAAGCGAGCTGATGTCCATTCGATCCCCTTGTGCCGTGACTCAACACGACGAGCAAACGATTGCGAGTTGCTGGCCAGCACTTACCATCTGGCCGGGCTGGCAGAGAAGCTGTTGAACGACACCGGAGACCGGCGCGGAGATCTCCATTTCGATCTTCATGGCGTCGAGCACGACGAGACGCTGCCCTGCGGTTACGCGCTGGCCGAGCTCTGCTGCCACCTGGAAGACAGAGGCGGTCATGGGCGCGTGGACGGCTTCGCAGCCATCGGGCACGGTGAGTTCGTCAGTGTTCGATTCCGGCATATCGACGAGCGCGGAGCCATAGTCAAGCTGGCCGTTCATGCGCCAGCGCTCGCGCTCCTCATGGAACGCTGAGGTTTTGGTTTCGTTGAAGGCTGCGATGCCTTCTCGATTCGATTCAAGGAAGGATTCGTAGGCCGGGAGGGAGAATTCAGTTTCTTCAATGCGCGGATTGAAGCGGCCGTTGAGAATGTCGCGACGCAGCTCGGTAAGTTCTTCGGTGGTGACGGGGTAGAAGCGAATCTGGTCGAAGAAGCGCAGAGACCACGGAGTGCCTGGGGTGAAGGTAGGCGTGATGCGATGCGTGTTCCAGACCGGCACAGTGCGGCCCACAAGCTGATAGCCGCCTGGACCTTCCATGCCATAGACGCACATGTACGCGCCGCCGATGCCGACGGCGTTTTCCGGCGTCCAGGTGCGCGCAGGGTTATACTTGGTGGTGACGAGACGATGCCGTGGGTCTGTTGGTGTTGCGACAGGTGCGCCGAGGTAAACATCGCCGAGGCCGAGGACGAGATAACTGGCTTCATGCACGATGCGGTGCACTTCATCGATGCTGCCGAGGCCGTTAATGCGGCGGATGAACTCGATATTGTCGGGCAGCCAGGGCGCATCGGGGCGCACGGCCTGACCGTACTTAGCCTGCGCAAGCTGCGTGGCAGGATCGTTCCAGGAGAGCGGCAGATGCACGATGCGCGAAGGCACAGCAATCTGTGGGCTTTCAGGTAGCGCTGTATTAAAGGACTCGATTGCATCCAGCAGCTCTTTGCGGTGGAGCTTTCGGCTGTCGTAGTGAATTTGCAGGCTGCGCACGCCAGGGGTTATGTCGAGAATGCCTTTGAGATTTGCGGCGCGGAGTTTCTCTTCGAGCAGGTGCACGCGAAATCGCAGGCCAAGATCGAGTTGGCGTGGACCGTACTCGATGAGGAGATATTTGTCGCCATCGGCACGGGCAACGAGAGTGGGCTGCGGCGCTTCGATGGTGCGAAGAATGGCAGGCTCAAGCGCGACGGGAGAAGGCAGTTGCGGAGCGGAGCCTTCCAGCGCGGCAATGAAATGCTCGACGGCTGACTCGATAGCTTCGGCCTGCGCGAGCGTGATGCGGCGGAAGCGCACGGTATCGCCAGCCTTGAGCTGGCCCATCTTCCAGCGCTCGGCTTCCACGATGATGGCCGGGCAGACAAAGCCGCCAAGGCTTGGACCATCCGGGCCAAGCAGAATGGGCATGTCGCCGGTGAAGTCGATGGAGCCGACGGCGTATGCATTGTCATGAATATTCGAGGGATGCAGGCCGGCTTCGCCGCCATCTTTGCGCGCCCACTCAGGCTTTGGTCCGACGAGCCGTAAGCCAGTGCGATCCGACTGATAATGGACCTTCCAGTCGGTGGAGAAGAGCATGTCGATGTCGGCAGGAGTGAAGAATTCGGGCTCACCATGCGGCCCGTAGAGAACTCCAATCTCCCACTCGCGCGTGTACTGGAGCCTTTGCTCCGGCGCAAGGCCTGTTAGTTTTGTGGTTGATGCGGCGGGTAAAAAATGAACCACGTCTCCTGCGCGTAAAGCGCGACCAGCATGACCACCAAAGCCGCCGAGCATAAAGGTGCCCTTGCTGCCGAGAAAGCCAGGTGCGTCAATGCCGCCTGCGATGGCGAGATAAGCGCGCGAGCCAGCGCCCTTGGCTGCACCGATACGCAGAACAGAGCCTGCCTTGACGGAAAATGCCTGCCACATCGGCGCCGACGCGCCATCAAGTGTTGCGCCCATCTCCGCGCCAGTGAGTGCGACGACGGCATCCGCATCGAAGCGCAGCTTCGCGCCCATTGTGGTCATTTCGAGAGCGGCTGCGTCTTTGTTGTTTTCGACGAGGCGATTGGCCAGGCGAAAAGCAAGCGCATCCATGGGCCCTGAAGGCGGAACACCGACGTGCCAGTAGCCTAGGCGGCCGGGGAAATCCTGCACCGTGGTCTGCATACCGCCGTCGAGCACTTCAAAAGCTGTTCGCGTGACAGGGAAACCAGCCAGGAACGCAGTTGTCATTGCGCCGGAGGTGAATGTTTTCGACGCGACGACAGCCTGAAGATAGCGAAGGTTCGTCTCCATGCCGTAGATCTCGGTTTGCGCCAGTGCCGCTTGCAGTTTGCTCACCGCATCTTCACGATCCGCACCCGTAACGATGATTTTGGCGATCATCGGATCGTAGAAGGGCGTGATCTCGGTTCCGTTCTCAACCCAGGTTTCGATGCGAGCGTTTGTTGGAAAGCTGACCTTCGAGAGCTTGCCCGGTGCAGGCTGAAAGTTCTTTGCCGGGTCTTCAGCGTAGACGCGGGCTTCCATGGAGCAGCCTGTCGGCGTACTGGCGAAGGTATCGAATGCCGGCAGTTCACCTGCGGCTTCAAGAACCATCATCTCGACCAGATCGAGGCCCGTGACCTGCTCGGTGACGCCGTGCTCCACCTGGAGGCGTGTGTTGACTTCGAGAAAGTAATAAGCGCTTGTGTCGGCATCGTAAAGAAACTCAACGGTGCCGGCGTTGGCGTAGTTTACGGCCTGGCCGAGCAGAATGGCGGAACTGCGAATGGCCTCGGAGATCTGCGGATCGAGGCCGGGGACGGGCGTTTCTTCAATGACCTTCTGATTGCGGCGCTGCGCGGAGCAATCGCGCAGGCCGAGCGCAAGAACGCCGCCTTTGCCATCGCCGAAGATCTGCGCCTCGACGTGCTTGGCGCGGGCAACGAATTTTTCCAGAAAGACGCTGCCGTCGCGAAAGCTGTTCTGGCTGAGGCGGACAACGCTCTCATACGCATCGCGGAGCTGATCCGGCGCGTGGCAGACGCGCATGCCGATGCCGCCCCCGCCCGCCGAGCTTTTAAGCATGACGGGGAAGCCGAGCTTATCTGCTTCCAGAAGCGCCTCTTCCACGCCGCTGAGCACGCCGGTGCCAGGGAGCAGTGGAACGCCGCACTGCTGGGCAATGGCGCGAGCGGTGTGCTTGAGCGCAAAGGCCTCAATCTGCGGGACTCGCGGGCCGATGAAGGCAATGTTGCACAAGGCGCAGGCACGGGCGAACTCAATGTTCTCGCTGAGGAAGCCGTAACCGGGATGCACAGCCTGCGCGCCTGTCTGTTCGGCTGCAGCGAGAATTTTTTCAACGGCGAGGTAGCTCTGCGCAGGCGCACCGGGCCCTACAAGCACCGCCTCATCCGCATCCAGCACGTGGCGCGCATCGCGGTCGGCCTCCGAATAGACTGCCACTGAGGCAATGCCCATTTTGCGCATCGTGCGGATGATGCGGCAGGCGATGACGCCGCGATTGGCAACCAGAACCTTATTGAACATGCCGCTCCCAGATTGGTGTTGCTAATTTTTTCAATTTCTTTCTTATCCCATGTAGCGCTAGAGAAAATAAAACTCGGTGAGCAGAAATCCGCGCGCGTTTTCGCGGCATTGCGTGCGGCATGGGTCATCGGCGCGCGGGGGTGGAACACGGCTGATGCTCAGCTCGACTGGTTTGGGCGCGTACTTTGGCTCCGGGTCCAGCGGATGCGGGCATGTGTTCAGAATCAGCAGCGTGTTCATCTCCGCGCGCAGCTCCACGTAACTTCCGGCAGGCGAGTTGCCCGGCGCAAAGTGCATGTTGCCAGCCTCATCCACCGCGACCTTGCTGAAGAAATTTACTGTCGCATGCAGATCGCGTGGGCCCATGCCGTACTTGCCCAGCTCGATAGTCATGCCGTCACGCGCATTCTGATGCCAGTCATTGCGCGCCTGCTGGTAGGTGAGCTTGCCGTATTTTTTTTCGACCAGCGCTGAGTTTGAGAGGCCAGCCAGCGGATCGTGCCAGCCTGCCGTGTCGTCGGTAATCGAGCAGAGAATGCGACCCATGTCGGAGTAGAGCACGTGGCCCTTGGTAAGACGCGCGGTGTGCTGCGCCTTCAGCGTGTCAGGCAGATTGAAGCGCTCGGCGGGCAGCTCAAAGTTGAGGAAATACGCTGCCACATTTGTGCCGCCTTCAAGATCGGTGATGCGCAGCGCGGTGCCTCGCTTGAGCACATGGGACCACGTGGCCCCGCCGGGTAGAACTTCACTGCAAAGAACGCTGGACTCCACCATGGATGCTGCTCCCCTGGCCCTGATGACCTGTGATGGAAACCGAGATGCGTAGGCGGCTCCCTGCAGCGTTGTGACTGAGGCTGGCTGAAAATACGCCGATGCCGCTGCTGTCGGTCAGGGCTCACATGCTTTCGGTTTCCGTGCTTTGCAGACACGTACGCTATGCCCGGACACGGGATTCGCGAACAAATTTGTCTGCCTGGGTGGAGAAACGCCCGCCGGAAGATCAAGTGACCGGCCACGTCTCCTAAAGAGAGGGAAGGAAGAAGAACGGCGGACCGCAGCACACATCCATGTGATTGATGCGCAGTTGCACCTTGATGGAGGTGCGCCGGATTGTGCGCCGCGTAGTCATCTGCCCAGAGCCTACCACGATGTCTGGATGCCATAAAACGGCAAAAACGCGGTTCCTTACGCCGTCTTTAGAAGAGGCGCTTGTTTGCACCGGCAGCGGTGCGAAAGAGCAACGCCCGCACCGGTCTGGCTGCGGGCGTTGCTCTCGATCAAAAAAAGATTAGTAGCGGCGAGGGCCGTAGAAGATCTGCACGCCGTGGTTGTAGCCGGCAGCGAAGGCCCGGCGGTAGGAGCCAAGCATATTCGGAGGAACGGGGAAGGCCGTTTTGCGCATGTATTCGTCGCGATTGTTGACGTTTGGCCTGCGACCGTTCTCACGGTCTTTGCGGGCGCCGTGGATACCTTCCTGGTAAGCGCGGCGCTGGATGTCGTCTCTGTAGCTTCCCGGAGCGTTATCCCATCCCGGCCGAAGCGGTGGAGGCGGGCCATACGGATTCGGTGGAGGCGGTCCCTGCAGCCCATGAGCGGCAGATGCGCCGGCCAAGGCGAGGGAAAGTGCGAGCAGAGCAGCACCAAACATCTTGATCTTCATAGCTGGTCAAACTCCTCTTTCTAAACAAAGTTGCGTTGTCAAAAGTCGTGCGATACAGACCGCAGCAGATGTCCGAAAGCTCTCGGGCGTTGCCTCCATGAAGCTACCACGGGCTCTATTGCGCAGTCATCAACAAGTTGAGTCTCAGGGGCGCATCCGATCGCATCGGTGCTGGTTCGCATCGGCTAGGATGACAGCATGACTGCACTCCTCACTGTGCGCGATCTGAGAATCCGATTTGGAGCGGCTGACTCGTCTCCGGCGGCCGTCCGCGGGATCGACTTCGAGATCAGCGAGGGCGAGGTATTGGGCCTGGTAGGCGAGTCCGGATCGGGCAAGAGCGCGACTTCGTTGGCCGTGATGGGATTGCTTCCGAAAACGGCGCAGGTGACGGGTGAAGTTGCGTGGCAAGGGGCAGATGGCAGTGTAAATCTGCTTGACGAGCCGGCCAGCGCACTCAGAAAACTGCGCGGGCGCGAGATTGCCATGATCTTTCAGGAGCCGATGACGGCGCTGAATCCGGTCATGAGTATAGGAGCGCAGGTGGCCGAATGTGCAGCGGCACATTCAGCCGGTTGGAGCGGTCGCGAAGCCAAGCGACGCGCCCTTGAGGCGCTTGAGGCTGTGGCGATTCCTGAGGCAGAACGGCGGTATGGCGATTATCCGCACCAGTTCTCAGGCGGTCAGCGGCAGAGAATTCTGATTGCGATGGCGCTGATCAACAAACCGCGGCTGCTCATTGCCGACGAGCCGACGACCGCACTCGACGTAACGGTCCAGGCGCAGATTCTGGCGCTTCTACGAGAGCTGCAGCAAGAACATGGGCTGGCAATGCTTTTCATTTCGCATGATCTGGCCGTGGTAGGCCAGGTAGCGAGCCGCGTAGCCGTCATGTGCCATGGAGAGATTGTTGAGACCGGGCCGGTGAATGAGGTTCTCACCCGGCCGCGGCATGAATACACACGAAGCCTGTTGGCCTCTGTGCCGACGATGCGTACCGATCGCGAGCAGCCGCTGGCGGTGGTGCGAGGCTAGTTCGTCTTCTTACTGAAGGGCGGCAATGTGCTTGCCGCACTCTTCCACGCCAACATCCAGGCGAAGAGAAGCGTAGAGATTGTGGGCCTCCTGCCAGTGCTTGCGAGCTGCTTCGAGATTGCCAATGACCTCGTTGAGCTGAGCGTAGGGCCGAACGGTGTTGGCGAGGTCGAGGAGCTTTGTATCGAGGTTGCTGCGATAGATTTCGAGAGCTTCTTCGTAGAGCGGTTTGGCTTCGTCGTGTTTTGCTTCGTCGAGAAACATGTCCGCAATGTGGCGTATGGTGTGCGCATACGCGAGGCGGTTCTCTTCCTTGCGGAAGATCTTCGCCGCGTCGGCGTAGTAAGCGCGGGCGGCGTCGAGATCGCGCTCGACACGGGCTCGCTTGCCTTCTGCGATAGATTCAGCGGCTGTGGGCATGAAAATCTCCGATCACTGAGGTTGCTCTAGTCTCCGGTGGTTACAGGTACAGCATCCTGGACGTTGACGGAAGCAGCGTCAATGGAGAGGCTCTGCCCGAGCGCGTTGAAGTCCTCGTCCCAGCGGGTGCGGGCATAGCCGGTAAGCGCGGCGATGGCAGGAGGCTGGTTGCTGAGGAACTCATACCAGATGTTCTGCGCCTGCCAAAGGCTCGATTCAAAGGGAAGCTCCACGAGTGCGCGGCCAAGAGCGAGGGCGCGATCGAGAGCCTCCTGCGATGCCGACGTGATCAGATCGATCATGGCGCGCTTCATGCGCTGGTCGGCGATGTAGGAGAGCGTAGCGGTTTCAAGTGAAACCTGATCGGCTTTGGCGAGGTTGAGAAATGATTTGATCAATGCCTGGTCGACCGGGTCAGACTCGATGGCGCGCTTGAGGCCGGCGTTGATGGCAAAACTGGCTGCAATCGTGAGCGCAGGAGGCTTGGGCAGACCCGACTGCGACAGAAAATGCAGAAGGCTTGAGTGGTCTTCGTAAATGGTGGTAAGCGCGCCCTCAATGTTGGAAAGCGTTGTATTGAGAATAAGCTTTACGATCTGGTGCTGATCGTCGCGGAAGAGCGAAGTGAGCGAATAATCGACGCGCTCAAAGGCGCGATCGAGCAGGCGAATGACCTGGGCGAAGTCAGCGCGCTGAACGCACTCGGCTGCTTCGGCTGCAAACTGTGAAAAGGCATCGGCGTCCTGCTCGGCATACGGTTTCACTGCGGCAGTAATGTTCTGGTCGCCGAAGTGAAGCACAGCATATTGGAAGGACTGCTGCTCCGCCGTAATAGTGGAAGCTACATTCGCCCTGCCAACGCCCAGGCGGCCGCGGCCGGATGTGAAGATGTCGTGCGAGAGGCGGCGCACAGCGTAGCTGTAGATTTTGGCCTCATCGCCATAGGGGGTGAACATGGAGCTGATGGCGTAATGCGCGGCCACCTGCTCAAGACTTAGCTTGAGATTGCTAATGAGATCGGTATAAATATGTGCGCCGTCCTGCTGGCTTGGCACGTTCGAGATGGCTTCTTTCAGCGTGGCAAGAAACGCCGGTTCGAGAGCTGCGGCGCGATCCGCAAACAGGTTCTGCGCAAGCTGCAGAACGCGAGCGGCATACGCAATCACCTGCACGGTCTCAATACCCGAGATGTCGTCAAAGAACCAGCCGCAACTGGTGTACATCAACTGCGCGTGGCGCTGCATCTCCATCAGCTTGAGAGCGCGATTGCGCTCTTCAGCGCTCAACGCATGGCTTTGCTGCGCTTCGAAGAAGCGGTTGGTGGTTTCATTGTTACGGTTGAGGATTACATCGATGTAGGCGTTGCGGGCGGCCCATACATCTTGAAACAGCTTCACTCCCTCGGCCTCAGTAAGCGGGACCAGGGCATCGCGCAGCGCGTCGAGCGCCTCGCGCAGAGGCTTGCGCCATGCCTGGTTCCAGCCAGGGCGGCCACTGTTGCAACCGCAGTTGGAGCGCCATCGCTCAACGCCGTGAATGCAGGACCAGGAGCTGTTCTCTACGATCTCGCATTCATGATCCGGTGGAAACTGCGCGAGGAAGCTGCCGTAGTTTGCCAGATGTACAGTTTTGTCTTGGTCCAGGAGCTTGATGGCGTAGGCCAGCGCCATCTCGCCGTATCTGTGATGGTGGCCGTAGCTCTCTCCATCGGTGGCGACGTGCATGAGCTGCGGGCCGGTAGCATCCGGGATAAATCCATCCTTGAGCCGACCGGCAAAGGCATCGCCGGAGTTCAGCAGGCCTTCAAATGCGATGGCCTGCGAGATTCCGCCGTTATAGAAAAAGACAGTGATCGAGAGTCCCGAGGCGAAGCGGACGAGATAAGGGCGCGTGGAATTGACGGTGTCGTTCGGCGTGGGCGACCACACCACGTCTCCATCGGCTCCAGCAATCCGTCGCACGCGACGGCACTGCCGCGGAGCGAGGATCGTGAACTTCACGCCGTGCTGAGCCAGCAGTTCCAGGGTCTCGGAATCAACAGCCGTTTCCGCGAGCCACATGCCTTCAGGCGGCGCACCGAAATGCGAAATATAGTCTGCGATACCCCAGCGAATCTGCGTGATCTTGTCGCGGGCATTGGCAAGCGGCATGATGATGTGGTTGTAAACCTGGGCCATTGCAGAGGAATGGCCCTTGAAGGCGCGGCGGCTCTTGCGCTCGCCGTCCAGGATCATGCGGTAGGTGCGCTGCGCGTTTTCCTTGAGCCAGCTCAGTAGAGTTGGACCGAAGTTGAAGCTGATGCGGGCATAGTTGTTGGCGATGCCCATGATCTTGTTCTGGATGTTGACAATGCGTGCCGCGCCGTTGGGCGCGTAGCACTCGGCGCAAACTCGCTCATTCCAATCGTGATAGGGAGCAGCCGAGTCCTGGGTCTCGATCGCTTCGAGCCAGGGATTCTCCCGCGGCGGCTGATAGAAATGGCCGTGGATGCAGACAAAACGTTTGGAAGAAGCCATCTAGTATCCGTTAGGTTCCTGTATAAGAGCTACGCGATTATTTTATGCGCATCCGGTGAGATGCCGTGTCATAGGCATAATGCCGTATGCTGACCTACGACCTTCTTATTTGCTGTTACATGGAGCCTGAATGCTTCTGAAGTCTCGTCTGGCCGCGATGATGTTTCTGGAATTCTTTATCTGGGGCGCATGGTATGTGACCGTTACCACCTGGGTGAGCCAGACGTTGCACTTCAATGGTGTGCAGACTGGTCTCGTCGCCGGAACGACGGCTATAGGCGCGGTAGTCTCTCCTTTTCTGGCGGGTTGGGTTGCGGACAATCTGATGCCCGCGCAGTACATGCTGGCGCTGTTGCATCTAGCCGGTGGCATCCTGCTTTACCTCGCCTCCATGCAAACGAATTTCGGGCTGCTCTACTGGCTGGTGCTGGCGTATGCGGTTCTGTATATGCCAACGCTGGGCCTGGTAAATGCTATTTCCTTCCGCCAGATGCGCGATCCCAAGTCAGAGTTTCCATACATCCGCGTGCTCGGAACGATTGGCTGGATCTGCGCGGGATTTGTGGTCAGCTACATGCACGGAGAGCAGACGTCGCTGCCGCTCAAGATAGCAGCGATTGCGTCTATATTGCTGGCGGTCTATTCGCTGACTCTGCCGCACACGCCTCCGCAGGCGACGGAACCCTTCAGCGTCGGCAATCTGTTTCCGGTCGAAGTCCGGCGCATGTTCCGCGATAGAAGCTTTCTCATTTTTGCGCTGGCTTCATTTCTCATCTGCGTGCCTCTGCAGTTCTACTACGCCTTCACCAACCCCTTCCTTGTCCAGATCGGTGTCACCAATTCGGCGGCTAAGATGGCGCTGGGCCAGGTGTCTGAGTTTCTTTGCATGCTATTAATCCCGTGGTTCTTCCGGCGGCTGGGTGTGAAGTGGATGCTGGTGGCGGGCATGGCGGCGTGGGTTGTTCGTTACGCGTGCTTCGCCTTTGGCAATCCAGGTCCGGGTGTGTGGATGCTGCTTCTGGGCATCGTGCTGCACGGCATCTGCTATGACTTCTTCTTCGTGACCGGCCAGATTTACACCGACCGCAAGGCTCCCGCAGCCTACCGCAGTGCAGCGCAGGGCATGATCACGCTGATTACGTATGGCCTGGGCATGCTGCTGGGATCGTGGCTGAGCGGCAAGGTGGTGGATGCCTATGCGACCACGCTGGCGGACGGTACGCAGGCCCACAACTGGCGCGCTATCTGGCTCTTCGCGGGTGGGCTTTCAGCGGTGATATTGTTGCTGTTCGTTGTCGCGTTCCGGGAGCGGGAGACAGCGTCTAACTAAGAACTTATCCGTGAATAGCTGTGGTCTGCCTCCAGCAAATCATGGCTGCGGCCAGTGACAGCAGAGCCACGTAGCTCTCTTCGGTCTTTTCGAAGCTGACCAGTAGTTTTCGAAATCGGTTCAGCC
>Ga0208193_1000158_pt1 | contig 46259 bp, 42 predicted proteins | sample June2015DPH_17_2_FD_184716 | JGI IMG/M metagenome (GOLD analysis project Ga0208193, IMG submission 184716) | Peatland microbial communities from SPRUCE experiment site at the Marcell Experimental Forest, Minnesota, USA - June2015DPH_17_10... | ecosystem: Environmental > Terrestrial > Soil >...
CTGGAGCGCCCGCGGATCCGGCCGCCGGCGGACGTGGCGCCGGCATCTCGGCCATCGCTCCTTCACCCATTCGAGCCGGAGCCGTATGGGTGGGTACTTCGAACGGCAAGGTCCAAATGACCGCGGGTGGCTCGGCGTGGAACCTGGTCACTCCACCTGGCTTGCCGGCCAACACTCCCATCCAACAGGTGGAAGCCTCGCCGCACAATATCGACACGGCTTACTTAACACTCGATCACCATAACTCCGACGACTTCGCCCCCTATATCTTCCGCACGCGCGATGGCGGCAAGAGCTGGACCCGCATCGTCTCCGGCATCCCGGAAAACGAAATCGCGCGCGTGGTGAAGGAAGATCCCGGCCGCGCCGGGCTGCTCTACGCCGGCACGGAGCACGGCGCATGGGTCTCGTTCGATTACGGCGATCACTGGCAGTCACTACAGCTCAACCTGCCCACCGCCTCGGTGCGCGATCTGGAGATCCACGGAGACGACTTAGTCGCCGGGACTTACGGCCGGGCCTTTTGGATTCTCGACGACCTCACTCCGCTCCGCCAGATCACACCCCAGGTCTCATCGTCAAACGTCTATCTATTCCGGCCCCAGACCGCCATCCGCGTGCGCAACGACACCGGCAACGACACTCCGTTTCCGCCCGAGTTACCTGCCGGCGCTAACCCGCCCGATGGCGCCATTCTGAATTACTATCTGAAGTCCGCCCCTGCCGGCCCACTTACTATCGGAATCTATGACTCCGCCGGCAAACTGGTTCGCGATCTCACCAGTGTGCCGCCGCCCCCCGAGCCCGAGCCGCAGCTTACCATTCCGAACTATTGGATCGAGCGGCCGCATCCGCTTCCCGCCGCCGCTGGCATGAACCGCGCCGTATGGGATTTGCGCTACACGCCGCCGCCCGCGTTCAACCACAGTTACCCCATCTCCGCACTCTATGGCAACACTCCCGCCGAGCCGCGCGGCCCGCTGGCCGCCCCCGGCGATTACGAAGTCCGTCTCACAGCCAGTGGCGCCACTTATCGCCAACCGTTGCATGTCATCATGGAGCCGCGCGTCAAGACTCCGCCACAGGGCATCACTCAGCAGCGCGACCTCGGCTTACTGATCTCCGCGGGCATGACTGCCAGTCACTCCGCCAATCAACAGGTAGCCGACTTGCGCGCCGCGCTGGCCGCATTGAAATCCCCACCGGATGCCGCAGGCGCTTTGGTCACGAAAGCCGCAAGTTTCGGTGGCGCTCCCGCGGGCCGTGGAGGGCGCGGCGGTGGCGGTGGCGGCGGACGTAGAGGCGGCGGAGCGCCTACCGCCAACTTTATGACGCTGAACGGTGAGTTCGGCTCCCTGATGAACAGCGTCGAGCAAAGCGACAACGCGCCCACTCAAGCCATGCAGGAAACCTATCACGACACTTGCCAGCAGCTCACGCAAGCGCTCGCCCAGTGGGAGGAGCTCAAGACTAAGGATCTGGCCGAGCTGAACGCGCTTCTAGGCGGCGGTAAAATCGCCTCTCCTCCGCCGGCGCCGGCTGGGCCGCCCTGCGGACGATAGGGGAATCGCCCCACCAGCGGGTCGGCAGACGATGGGCCGGCATAACCGACAGCGAAAACGCCCGCCGGCGTCAGGCGCACACTCGATATGCTAAAGCCCCATGGGAAAGGATCTGGCATGAAAAAGGTGTGCTGCTTGTGGGCTTTTTATTTCTATGCGAGGCAGGCATCCGCGGGGCAGGAAAGCGCCGGAAAGCGCCCCCTGTTGGCCCTGGATGACGCGGTCGCGCTGGCCATGCGCCTGCCCAATCGGCGTTATGGCAGGATTCGCTGCAGCCACGGTCCCACGAGTCTGGAGCCGTCGGAGGGTATCTGGTGGCCGCCGTCAATCAGATGAAACTCGACGTCGGCCGCACGACGGCGGAGCCGCTCAGCATAATGCCCGGTGACGCTGGACGGGTAGTATTCATCGCGGCTCCGCGCAATGTGCACGACGGCCGCGCCGACGGTCTGATAGGCGCCCTCGTCCCAATCGCCCGGCATGCCGCCACAGATGGCGATGACGCCGCGAACGATGTCGGGGCGGGTTGCGGCGAGGCGATAGTTCAGCGCCACGGCCTGCGAGAAGCCGACCAACAGGCGCCGGCCGGGTGGGATGCCGAACTGATGTCCCAACTCATCCAACACGTGTAACACCATATCCCGATGCAGGCGGATGGACTCAGCCGGGTTTCGGTTGGTGATCCAGCCGTAGCCTACCTCCTGGTTCCTCGCTCCGAGGAAGAATTGATAAGGCCCCTGCAGGGCCGCGATCACCGGCGGCGTATCAAACAGCCGAGCCGTCAGGCGCAGCATGGTTTCAGGGTTGGCCCCGAACCCGTGCAAGGTTACGACGAGCGGAGTTCGCGCATCCACAAGGTCCGGGGCTCGGAGCAGATAATGGCAGTCCAGCCGGGCCGAAAACGTTCGGTCGAGATCGTCTCTCATCGTTTTGGTTTTAGCACGGACACTGCGGACGCGGACTGCGAGAAGGGAATCTCGGGCGTGACAAGAGGACACCGCCGCCAGGCTTGGCTGCACGCGGGTGGGGTAGAATTATTCGTCGCCTTGTCCCCACGGTTCGCCCATTGGCGCGGGGTGGCATGGGCGAGACTGGGGGATGACGACCGATGACAAATCACCGGCGCAGCCGTAGAGGATTCATAAGCCTGACCGGCGCGGGCATAGCCGGTGTTATCAGCGGGACATGGCCAGGCGCCGCAGCGGCCGCCGAAGCGCAGGACGCCGATCTGGTGGTGTTCAACGCCAAGGTCTACACGGTGGATTCGCGCGCACCGAAGGCGGAGGCATTCGCGGTCAAAGCCGGCCGCTTCGCCGCCGTGGGCAGCAGCGCAGACATCAAGGCGCTCATCGGCAAGGGGACGCAGACGTTCGACGCCCGTCAGATGACGATCGTGCCCGGGTTCATCGACTGCCACAATCACGCGCCCGGCAATACATTGCTCTACGATGTGATCGTCGGCAACCCGTACGTGGTGGAGTTCGTGACGATCTCAAGCATCGTGGACAAGCTCCGCGCGAAAGCCCGCGAGACGCCGCCGGGCACGTGGGTGGAAGGGTATTTCTTCGACGACACCAAGGTGAAGGACAATCGCCAGCTGAACGTTCATGACCTCGACCAGGTATCGAAGGATCATCCGGTGGTGGTGCAGCATCGCGGGGGTCACACATCGTACTACAACAGCAAGGCGCTCGAGATGGCGGACATCAACAGGAACACGCCCAATCCGCCCGGCGGGACCTTCGACCGGGACGCCAACGGCGATCTCAACGGCCGGGTGACCGACCGGGCCAGGAACGCGCTCAACCGGGTGGGCAAGCGGCCCACATTTACCGAGGAACAGCGGATGCAGCGCGACCGCGACGGCCTGGCGTACATTTCCAAACAGTTCGTGCGTTATGGCGTGACCAGCGTACACCACGAGGGCGGCAACCTGACGGCGCTGCAACAGGTGCGGGCGCGCGGAGAACTGCTGCACCGGGTGAGCTACGAGGCCAGCGGCAAGGTGCTGGAGGCGATGATCGCCGGCGGCATCATGAGCGGTTTCGGCGACGAGTGGATCCGGCTCGGAGCGACCTCGGAGCATACCGTCGACGGATCGTTCTCCGAGCGCACGATGGCGCTCAGCACGCCGTATCCCGGCATCGCGCCCCTGTACAAGGGCAACGTTATGGAGACGCAGGACGATCTTAACGCGTGGATGGAGCGGGTGCACCGGGCGGGCATACAGGTGAACTGCCACGCGAACGGCGATGTCGCTATCGACATGACGCTTACGGCGATGGAGCGGGCGCAGCGGCTGTTCCCGCGAGCGGACGCGCGCCCGAAGATCACCCATTGCACGTTGATCAACGACGATCTGGTGCGGCGCATCAAGGCGGCCGGCGTGGTTCCCGCGGCGTTCACATCGTATGCCTATTACAACTCCGACAAGTTCAGTTTCTTCGGCGAAGAGCTGATGAAGCGGTGCATGGCTTATCGCAGTTTCCTCGACGCCGGCGTTCCGGTGGCGGCAGGGTCCGACTTTAGTCCGGGACCGTTCGACCCGCGGATGGCGATTCAGGGGATGGTGACGCGCACCGGTTGGGACGGAAAGACGTGGGGCGCTAACCAGCGAATCAGCGTGGACGAGGCGCTGCGGGTTAACACGATCAACGGCGCCTACAACTCACATGAGGAGGCGATCAAAGGATCGATCACGGCAGGCAAACTGGCGGACTTCGTGGTGCTGTCGGACGATGTTTTCACGGTGGACAAAGAGAAGATCAAGGACCTCGAGATCGTCCGCACGGTGGTGGGCGGAGCGACGGTCTATCAGGCGTGATGTCTCAGGGCGCATTTAGCGGCGACTAAGGAGTCCGCGCCGCGCTATCGTCAATCCCAGCCGACGTACTGTACTTCTTCTTCGATCTCGATGCCGAAGCGGTCGCGGACGCGCTGCTTGAGTTCCTGGATGAGCGAGTAGAGATCGTCCGCCGTTCCAGCGCCTGCGTTGTAGATCAGGTTGGCGTGATAGGTAGCCACATGGATGTCGCCGCGGTGCTGGCCTTTGGCGCCGGCCTGCTCGAGGAACCATGCGGCCGGAACCTTGCCTTCGCGCACAGCCGTCGCAGGCACTTGTTGGGACACGCGCTGCGGAAGCTGGTCGAGAAGCAGATTCTTGAAGATGCTGCCGGCGCACTTCATGGTTACGGGAAATTTCTCGCTGCGGATTTTCACGATATCGTCCGCGGTCTTGCGCAAGGTGGCGGCATCGGCGGCGTCGAGCAGCAGCTCGGTGGAGAAAACGATCCACTCCTTGCGCTCTTTGAAGATGCTTTCGCGATAGCGGAATTCGCAGGCGGCGTTATCGAAGACGCGCACAGCGCGGCCATCGTAAAAGCGGACGCTCACCACGCGCTCGGAGATGGAATGGCCGTAGGCGCCGGCGTTGCCGTAGACCGCGGCTCCTACGGAGCCGGGAATTCCCGCCAGCGTCTCCAGACCTTTAAGGCCTCTGTCGACTGTGAAATCCACCAGGTCTTGCAGCACCGCGCCGGCGTCGGCGGTGACGCGGGTTCCATCGGCGGTCAGGCCGGAGGCGCGGTAACGCAGGACGACTCCGCGAAAGCCGTCGCCGGAAACAATCAGGTTGGTGCCGCCGCCAATCACCATGACGGGCCATCCGCTGGCGCGCGCCGAGGTGAGCGCCGCCACAAAGGCGTCTACGCTTTCGGTTTCCGCATAGATGTCGGCCGGGCCGCCAATGCCGAAGCGGGTATAGCGGGAGAGCGGAGCGCCGGGCAAAACAGTTAAATTGGGAATCTCGGCGAGGCGCTGCTGCGTCTCTTCCGTGGATGGCATTAACTCAATTATAGGGGAGGGTATGGCGCGATCGGGCTTTCCGGGTTTTTCAAAAGACTTAGCCGCATTCTTTCGCGGTCTGGCGCGCAACAACCATCGCGAGTGGTTTCTGCCGCGCAAACCGGTGTTCGAAGAGAAGGTGAAAGAGCCGATGCGCCAGCTGGTGGAGGCGCTCAATATGGAAATCCGGCGCTTCGCTCCGCTGCACATCACGGATCCGGACAAGTCGATTTACCGCATCTACCGCGACACGCGCTTCAGCCAGGATAAGAAGCCATACAAGGAACATCTGGCCGCCTATTTTCCACGACAGGGAATAGGGCGGGATGGCGGCGCGGGGTACTATCTGGCGGTCTCGCACAAGTCGCTAGCGGTAGGCGGCGGCGTACACATGCCCACGCCGGAAATGCTGCGAACGCTGCGAAACCACATCGCGGAACGGCCCGCCGAGTTCCGCCGGCTGGCCGGGTCGAAGACCTTGCGCAAGCTCTTCGGAGAGATGCACGGCGACCAATTATCGCGCGTGCCGAAGGGCTTCGCCGCGGACCATCCCGCGGCCGATTTGCTGCGCTATAAGCAGTATTTGTTTTACGTGGAATTGCCCGCGGACCTGGTCACGTCGCCTGAATTGTTCGGCGAGGTTCGGACGCGGTTTCGAGCGTTGACGCCGCTGGTGGATTTCCTGAACGCGCCGCTTGTGGCAGCGCGTCCGAAAACCCGGGTGGAAGATTTGCTGTGAACGGCGCGGCGAAAACGCGTTCCGACGAGCGGAAGACGATCCATGGAGGGAGCGTCTCTTGCGAGGGAAACCAGAACATCCGCGGTCGGAGCAAGCCGCCTGAAAGGCGGCTGCAGCCAGGATTGGCTGCCCCACAAAGTAAGTTTATGCAGGTACCGGCGCGACCACGGGTACGGGCGCGACGACCGTCGCGGCAGTGATAAGCGCGCCGATTACCGTATTGGCCTTCGACACGACTGTGTTGACAGTGTTCGCCAGGCTAGTCTGGGCCGTAGCGTTCTTTACGCCTACGTCGCCGCTCGTGATGAGCGCGTTAGCCAGCTCCGCAACATTGCCGGCCTGAGCGCCAAGCGTGGTTGCCGTCGACGCGTTGGTAACGGCGGCGCTGACTTTAGTCAGCCCGTCCGACACGCCGGCGATAGCCAGCGCAATACCCGGCTCGCCGAGAGCCGTGGCTATCGCGATGCCCGCCGACGATGCGGTCTGCGCGTCGGCAATGGCCGAGTGAATCTGCGTCTGGTGAGACGTGAAGAAGGCGGATATCTCTCCGGGGATATTCTCCACGTCTTTAATGAATGTCGTCAAAAACATTGTCGTTTCTCCTTAAATGGCGCGGGGTCATGCCCTACGCTGTTAGCTCGCCTGGCCGCTTCATGAGCAGCCCATTCCGCCTCGCACCCCTGCCCTACCCGGAGGCGAGACCCCAATCCAAGCGCTTACAAATCAGCCGCCGCTCCAAATGCGCGCGCCGGGCCCAATCTACGCGCGGTCGCCGGGCGCGCTGGCATTCGTACTTATTCGCTTACATGAGGCTGGCAAAGCGCGATGTGACGACGATGCTGGCCCAGACCTTGCCCCAGAACGTTTTCGGTTTGGCGGCAACAGCCGTCATGGTGTGAACGTCCGCCGTGATTCCGTCTACGTTTACTGTGGTCCCGGAAACGTCGACGCCGATCTGGCTCCATGTTTTAAGCATCGGGGGCAGCGCTCCGCGTACATCCTGGCTCATCTGGCCGAAGTTTGCAGACGCGCGTTCCACGCCCTTGGAGACGCCTACGTAGCGATTGAAGACGCAGTCGGGATTGTGATCGCAATCGAGATACAGCGGCAGGGCGTCGTCGACCTGCGCCGTGATCGCGGCGGTGTGATCGAGGGAGGGCTTGAGGTCCAGGCGCAGGGAATCCACGGTTGCGAGCGCCGTATCCACGCGGGAAAGCGTGTCGCCCAAGCGCCGGTCCGCAGTGATGCGGACTGCCGAGGCTTCGGTCATCACGTCCTTGCGCAGCGCATCGGCCTCGCGCTCGGTCCTTACCAGCAGATCGCGGCGCGTGGCGGCGATCTGGGTCGTGAGGTCGAACCGGGTAGCGGCGATTTCGCCGACCAGCGCGGACCTTGTGGCTTGAATCTCATGCGGCAGCGCCGCCACAGCCCCAGTGGCGGCGCGCACTAGAAGAACGGAGCAAACCGCCAGCAACGCAACCGCCGCCAACAGTATGCATGCGAGGGTTTGCTGTAACGTCTTCATATGCCTCCACAGTGACAGCACGCGCTGCGGCTGCAAGGCATCAATCCCCGTAGGTTGCTGAAAGCAAGGGGAAAATATTTTTCAATTTGCTGTGACCCAACTTTATGGCCCCTGCGAAGACGGCTTCGGGACGAATGAAAAAGCGCTTCGCGCAGCGGCAATTTTTGTTGAGTCGTCTGTGGGGTATGGATTCTTTAAGTTATTGACTCCGCAGGTTTAGAATTCGATTTTTCCGTAAAGGGGGCCGAGGCCGGTCGCTGCACAAGTACCACGCCAAGGTGGAGGATGCGATCTGGCTGACGTCGCCGGCGCGGTAGCGCCATAGGATCTGCGCTCGCGGGACAACGCGGAGGTGGCGGTCTTGAATTCGCGAAGCTGACGCTTCGGGTTGGGATCGGGAACCCCGGGAAGACGTAGACGTGTTCGCGGGGTCGCGATTCGCCGCCTGGCGGATGCTACCCGGTCGTTGTTCCCGACCGCTCCTTTGCGCACTGAGCGAATTCCTCTTGCCCGAATATCTGGCGGATCTCGGTCTCGCCCTCCCATCCCGGCCAGTGTTTCCTGTGAAGTTCCATAAAGCGCACTGCCCCTTCGATCGCCTCCTCCTTGGATTTCAGTTCGAACTGCGCAAAGCCGCCGACAACTTCCTTGGTCTCAGTGAAAGGCCCATCGATCACGGTCAACTGGCCATTGGAAACCCGCACCCGGGTGCTCTGCGTGGTTGGGGCGAGCCCCCCGCTTGCGATCATCGTACCGGCTTTGACCGCTTCTTCGCCGAGGCTCGCCATAGCGTCCATCAACTCCTTGGGCGGAAGGCCCGAGTTCTCGGCGTGCTTGACCAGCATCATGAATTGCATCGTCATTTCTCCTTTGGATTTCGGGCTGGGCCTTCCGGAACCGCTTCGGCCGCCGGACCCCAGCCTTCAGTTATATGTCGAACGAGGCGCAGTGAAATCGACAAGTCCTGAAATTATTTTGTTTATCACGCAATGCATCCGCCCAAGCAGGGCGCGCGGCGCCTGCCACGCAGCCATGGATCGATCGGCGGAGACCTCCGAGAGGTACGGGGTGCTGGCGATTTAGCGTGCGCGACCGTCTCATCGTCCCGCGCGCCCGACGAGTTCGTGCGAGAAACTCGCCTGGCGATCGGGCGGCTGCGGATAGCCGGCTACCGCGCGGTTCCCGTGAACATCCAGATGACCGGTCGAATGACGACGCCCGGAGAGTGGTCTTTTGAACGCCATCGGTCCAGGTGGTCGGAGGCTCGGGCGGGTTCGGCAGTTGTGAAGTGTGCGCGTTTTGGCGAGCGGTGGGGTCGGCGCCACAACCCCAGCCGTCGCCAAGAGGCAGGATGACTACCGAGGAGAACAATAATCGTTCCAGGCACTTTGACTGGATGGCGAAGCGGTGTATTGTTTAATCTTCAAGCCAGAAGCGGATGATGCAATTTTACCGGGGACGAGCAGGAGGCCAAAATGGACGCCTGGGTTCAACGATCCGGACGCGACTGGCTACCATATCGTTCCGGAATCGGAGATGGAACTCTGATGCCCCCCTGGCGCTCAGTTCCCGATCGAGTAACAACCATACCAAGGAGTCCGTTATGAAACCAGACTTTTTCCGACGTCGAAGCGTCTTCGCCGTTGTCCTCTTGGCGGGCGCTTTCGCAACATTGGCGCTCGCTCACAACAAACTCTTGAAGAGCGCGCCGGCGGCGGGCGCGGCGCTCAACGCCTCACCTGCGCGCGTCGAGATGTGGTTCGCCGAGAAGCCCGATCTGACCGTCAGCAAGATCGCGGTCAAGGGTCCCGCGGGAGCAGTCGAGACGGGACCGGCACACGCAAATGCCGAAACATCGATTGTGGCTGACTTCAAAGGAAAGCTCGCCGACGGCCGGTACATCGTCAGTTGGCAGACAGCGGGCGACGATGGGCACATGTCGAAGGGCGAATTCAGCTTCAGCGTGAAGAGCGCGCGGTAAGCTCGCCGACCTCATCGGATGACAGTGGGAGAGACTGGTGCCAGATCCGGCGGTCGTATTAGAAGCTAGCGCAAAAGCCCTTTTGTATGCGTCTCTTCTTGTCGGCATCGGCGCCAGCGCCGCGCGCTGGCTGCTACTACGGCGAGCGATAGCAGAATTGGGCGCCGACCTCGTTCCCGCTATCGAGCAGTCAGTCGCGCGTATCGCGCTAGGGGCAGCCTCACTCGCATTAGCGGCATGCGGCCTGCGTGTGTGGACTCACACGGTGGCGGCTTTTGGGTTCGATGGCGCCCGATCGTGGGACACCCTCAGGCTGATCGCTCTCCACAGCCGCTGGGGCCAAAGCTGGGGAATTCAATTTATCGCGGCCCTCGTCTTCATGGCCGCCTGCGCCGCGACCGTATGGCGCCGGACCTTCTGGCCATTGGCTACGCTTTCCGTCGTCGGCTTCACGGCAACCATCCCTCTGCTTGGTCATGCGTCGGGCGATACGGCTCGCATGGCAGTACACGCGTTGCACATTCTCGCTGCCGGCGTCTGGCTAGGCACGCTTTCTGCCGTACTATTGATTTCCGTTCCACCGGCGAGTTTCGGCCCGATGGGAACGCCTCTCACGTCTCGACGAATGCGCTTGCTCATCCTGCGGCGCTTCTCGCCGATTGCGCTGCCTAGCGCGGCGACGGTAGTAGCTGCGGGCCTTGTCGCGTCGTGGTTTTACGTGGGCGCCGTCTCGAACCTCTGGACAACCGCATACGGGCGGCTCCTGGTCCTGAAGGCCGGGCTAGTCGTGGGGATCTCAGCCTGCGGCTATGTCAACTGGCGGCACGTTCGCAAACTGCATGAGAAAAGCGCATCCTCGGCATCGATCGTCGTGCTGGAAGCGACGCTGGCTGCCGCCGTCGCGATTGTTACCGGATACCTGACCGAGATTGGTCATCCCTAATCGACTTGTCGCGTCCCTGGCCGCGCATTCCCTCGGCGCTCCATCGGCATCGGGCGGGCATTCGCAGAGTTGAGTTGCCGGCCGCCTCTTGTCAGTCGGCGGATCCCCAGGATCGAAAAGGCACGGCGCGCCATTCACTGGACGGAGACTGTCACCTTGCTCTGACTGGCTATGCCGGCGATGCTCACCACGATTGGAATATTGCCGCCCGTTATTTCAGTTGGAACCGTTGGATTGATTTGCTTTACGCCGGCAACCAAGGACGGGGCCTCGCCACTGTCCACCCCACTATATGTGGGCGCTTTCGCCTGCCAACTCGTTATGTTCTACCGCAGAAAGCTTCCCCGTTGGCATCCCGATCTCACAGAGGCGACCTTCCTGTTTGTCACTTGGCGTTTGGCTGGCTCCATCCCGCGAGCCCGGCCGCTTGCAGGCGCCCACAGGCGCAAATCTATCCGCGGGCCGAGCCTTCTCGTCTTGGACCGTGAAGTGGACAAAGCTGCTTTCGGGCCGGTATGGCTGCAGGATGCCCGAGTAGCCCGTGTGGTGGCCGAGGCTCTCTTGTATAGCGAGAACGGAAGGCACTTTTATCAACTCCGAGCCTGGGTGATCACGCGTTGGTTGAAAGGCTCCACCGCGCGACCAGCCAACCTGATTCTTGGCCGAACCGGGGAGGCCTTCTGGCAGGATGAATCCTTCGACCATCGTGTGCGGGATGAAGCGGAACTGGGTCTGGTTCACTATGTGGAGTACAACCCGGTAAGCGCCGGCGTGGCAGCCAATCCCGTGCCTGGCCTCGGTCGAGCGCAGGGTTGGCAGGCGAAAGCGCCTGCCCCACAATTGGCCCGATCGCTCCCGAAATGTAGAAAGTCCAGGGGTCGGACCAGGGGTCGGACCTACTCTCCGAAGCGCTGCGCCCGGCGTTCCGGTCCTAGCGCCGCCGCTACAATGCTCATCACGAAGAATGCCGCGGCCATCATCGACATTGTCGCGGCGTAGCCGATGTGTTTCGCTACGGCCGCTTCGGCGTAGTTTACCGGACTCGATAGCAGCACGCCCATCTGGTAGCCGAATCCAGGCAGGAAGCCGCGCACCGAATCGGGCGAAAGCTCCGTCAGGTGCGCGGGCACTACGCCCCATGAGCCCTGCACCATGAACTGCATGATGAACGCGCCCAACACCACCAGGACTATCGGCCCGCTGAAGGCCCATAGCGGAATCGCCAGAATGGCGCCGGCGAGAGCCAGGATCATCGAGCGCCGGCGGCCGAAGCGGTCGGAGAGCAGGCCGAAAAGGGAGCCTCCCAGGATGGCGCCGACCATCGAGATGGCCGTGGCGAACGAGCGCTGGGACACGGTGAAGCCGCGCTGGCGCAGGAGAAACGTGGGGTACATATCCTGGGTGCCGTGCGCAGCCAGATTCATGGCCATCATGAAGGCCATCAAATACAGCAGCAGTTTCCAGTGCGAGAGAATGGCGCGGCGCAGGCCGCCCCACGAGGCATGGCGTTTCCGCTGCCATACTTCCGATTCTTTCACCCGCGACCGCACAAACAGCGCCAGCAATGCCGGTAGCCCGCCGATGAAGAATAGCGGCCGCCATCCGTAGTGCGGAAAGATGAAGTTATACGCCAGCGACGCCAGCAGAAAGCCCATCGCGTAGCCTTGCTGCAGGAATCCGCTGAGCAGGCCGCGCCACCGCACGGGCGCCTTTTCGAGCGCCAGCGATGCGCCTACGCCCCATTCGCCGCCCATGCCGATTCCAAACAGCGCGCGCAACACCAGGAACGCGGTGTAGCTGGGCGCGAGGCCCGAGAGCACTTCGATCACGGAATAGAACACCAGGTCGATCATCAGCGGCAGACGGCGGCCGTAGCGGTCGGCCACCAACCCGAAAATGAACGCCCCTACCGGGCGGAATGCGAGCGTCACCCAGGTGGCGATGGCGATTTGCTCGTCGGTCTTGTGGAATTCGCGGCCGATGGCGGTGAGGCACATCACCACCAGAAAGTAGTCGAACGCGTCGAGCGTCCAGCCGAGATAGCTGGCCAGCAGCGCGGCGCGGTGATCGCCGGAACCGGAGGATTGTGAAGAGGGCACGTGGAGGTAATCTTAACGCACCGATCTCGGGTTCAGCGTGATGGGGTTTTGGCCCGCGAGTTGTTAGGGGGCGGCGTTATGCCTGAATCAAGCCGGTCCGGATCGCGTACCTGACCAGTGAAGCCGTATCGTGCACATCCAGTTTTTCCATGAGGTTCGACCGGTGCGAGCGCGCTGTGCGGAACGCGATTCCCAATTCTGAGGCGATTTGCTTGCCGCTCTGCCCGGAGGCGATGAGTTTGAGAACCTCAATCTCCCTGGGAGTGAGTTGATCTTCCATACCTGACCTTTCCCTTGTCTCTTCAGGGAGTGGTGGGCCGGATATTGGTGGCCGCTCAGTGGGAGATCCTATAACATTATCTCACTCCAGCCACGTTTCGCGGCCCTTTGCCGTAGGCTGCGGTACGGCGCCGAACCTTCGCTGCCGGCCGCGAAACTCGCGAACCGCCCACGCCAGATCGTCCGCTCCATACTCCGGCCACATGCGCCGCGAGAATACGAACTCGGCGTACGCGCACTCCCACAGCAGAAAGTCGCTGAGCCGCTGTTCCCCGCCCGTACGGATCAGCAGATCGACCGGCGGCCCCAATGCGCCGCTCAACGACTCGCGCGACAGCGGCGTGGTTTCCTGCGCCGCCGCCAAAATGGCTTCGCGCGCCGAGTAATCGACGGCCATGCGCAGGCGCAGCCGCCGCCCATGCGCCGTGGCCGCTTCGGTCCGTTGAATGGCGCGCCGCAGCGGCTCTTCCAGGCGGTCGCGACGCCCGATAATTTCCATGCGGATCCCGTTTTGCACGCACCGCGGCGTCTCCTTGGCGAGGTAAATCCAAAGCAGCGCCATCAGCGCATCCACTTCCGGCGAAGGCCGCCGCCAGTTGTCGGACGAAAACGCGAACAGGGTCAGTACGCCGATGCCCAAGCCCGGCGCGGCCTCCACGATGCGGCTGACCGTCTCCACCCCCGCGCGGTGTCCGGCCGCCCGCGGAAGACCGCGCGCCAAAGCCCAGCGCCCGTTGCCGTCCATGATGATCGCTGCGTGCAGAGTACTTTGTTGTGTAAAGTTGGAGTGCATTAAAAAAGGACCTATTTCTCTCGCATGGTTTGGATGAGCGCTTCCATGTGATCGAGATACCGCTCCAGCGCGCGCCGGCCGGCGGCCGTCAGTTTGAACTGGGTCTTCGGCATGCGGCCCTCGAAAGATTTCTGGCACGAGAGGTAGCCGGCTTCCTCCAGTTTGCGCGCATGCACGCTGAGGTTGCCATCGGTGGTATCGAGAAGCTTTTTGAGATCGCTGAACGTCAGCGTTTCGTTCACCGAAAGCGCGCTCAAAATGCCGAGGCGCAGCCGTTCGTGAATCATCCGGTCGAGCTTCTGCGCGCCGCCAGCCGACGGCACTTCAACGGGAACAGCCAGTTGCTTCTTATCGCGCTCGCGCCGCGCCGTATTGGTTTTAGCCGCCATAACGAATCGAGATTACCGTTCCAAAGAGAATGTGCAGTCCGCCAAACCCGGCCGCCAGAAAGACATCGCCCGGGGCCGCGGGCCAAAGCAGCGCAACCGTTCCCGCCGCCATGAAGCACGCCCCCATCATCGGCACCACGCGCACCGAGGCCCACCCGCCCGAGAGGATGGCCGCTCCATAAAGCAGCAGCCAGACGCCCGGCAGAAACTCCCCCAGCCCGGCGCGATACAGCACCGCGCTCAACACCGCTCCCGCGATCATGGGAGGGGCGAACCCGGCTACAAACTTCCGTCCGGGACCGGACAGCAGGGTCATACCGGCGCGCCGCGACTTCACCGCCGCGCCCAGAATACCGATCAGCAGCGCCGCCACCGCCTCGGCCAGCCAGACCGTGAGCCAGCGGGCGTCCGCCGTCCGCGGCCCCGCGATGAAGGCCGCCACCAGCGCCGTGGAACCCATCAACACGCCGCCCAGCCCAGGCACAGCCGTGAACGACCCGGCGCGCTCGATGGTCCGGCGGATATACCGCAGATTATCCATCGCGCGGTCGTGAAGCAAAACGGGTTCGGGCCGCAGCGCCGCCATTCAAATCCAGCATACCGCAAGAAGCACGCAGTTTCAAGTACTTTCCAAAACAAAGTAGCCGGCACTCGCGGCTGCCCGCTGCAGGCGCCGCTTCCCAGTCGGCCACAATCGCTGTGACGCAGTGAGCGATAATCGAAGCGTTCCAAGCCATGAGACTCACTGCCGCCATCCTATGCGCCCCTGCAATCGCGCTCGTCCTCGCCGCGCAGCCCGCCGCACAGCCCGCCGCGCAGCCGCCCGCTCAGGACGCGCGTAACACGCAAACTCCGGGCACCGATACGCACTTCGCTCTGCGAACCTATGCCACGCAGGCCGAGTGGGAAAAGCGCAAGGCTCAACTGCGCCGCCAGATCCTCTCGGCAGCCGGCATGTTCCCCATGCCCGAACGCACGCCGCTGCACGCGCAGGTGTTCGGGCGCGTGGAGAACCGCGACAGCATCATCGAAAAGGTGCTGCTCGAAACCATGCCGGGTTACTACCTGGGCGGGAATCTGTACCGTCCGCTGCACGCCGCGGGAAGGCATCCGGCGGTCCTGAATCCGCACGGCCACTGGACCTATGGCCGCCTGGAAAATCAGCCTCTCTATTCGGGCCAGTCGTTCGGCATCAGCCTCGCCCGCCAGGGCTATGTGGTGTTCGCCTGGGATATGGTGGGCTATAACGACACGGTGCAGACGCCGCACGCATTCGGCGGTCCGGTGGAGCAATTGTGGTCGTTCGGTCCGTTCGGGCTGCAGTTCTGGAATGCCAGCCGCGCGCTCGATTTCGTGGCCTCGCTGGACGACGTCGATTCCGCCCGCATCGCCATGGCCGGCGCGTCCGGAGGGGCTACCCAGACCATGATGCTGGCGGCGGTGGACGACCGTCTGCAATTCGCCGCGCCAGTGAATATGGTCTCCGCCATCATGCAGGGCGGCGACGTCTGCGAAAACACGCCCGGCCTGCGCATTGGAACCAATAACGTGGAGATCGCTTCCATGTTTGCGCCCAAGCCGATGCTGCTGGTTTCCGCCACCGGGGATTGGACCCGCAACACACCCAAAGAAGAGTTCCCGGCCATCCGCGCCATCTACGATCTCTATGGTCGGGGAAGCAATGTGGAGACGATGCAACTCGAGGCTCCGCACAATTTCAACCAGCAGAATCGCGAGGCCGTCTACCGCTTTTTCGGCCAGCGCATTCTCGGCGAAGCCGCCGGCAAGAAGTTCACCGAGAATGGCCCGCACGTGGAGATGCTGCAAGACATGCTGGCGCTATCGGGACGTACGCTGCCCGCCAACGCTCTCACTTATGCGCAGATCTTCGAGCAGTGGAAACGCATGGCCGAAGCTCAGCGGGATGGCTCCGCCCCTGAGACGCTGCGCGAAGCCCTGCGATTGGCTCTGGCGGCGGAGTGGCCGGAGAAGGTGGACGCGCGGCGCGATGGCGATGGCCGCGACGGGCAAAACATGGTATTAAGCCGGCCCGGCGCCGGTGACCGCGTTCCCGGAGCCTGGTTCGAAGGACACGGCGCGCCGGTGTTGATCGTCGATCCGGATGGCGCGGCGGCCGCCCGCCAGAGCGCCGCTTTCCAGGAGATTCGCGCCGCCGGGCGCCCCGTGCTTCTGATCGATGCGTTCCAGACCGGCGCCGCCGTAGCGCCGCGCGACCGCGCGGTACGGAACTTTCTCACCTTCAACGCGAGCGACGATCAATGCCGCGTGCAAGACATCCTTACGGCGCTCGCTTACCTGCATGGCGGCCATACGGAAGCTATCGAATTGATCGGCATGAAGAAGGCCGGAATCTGGGCGCAGTTCGCAGCGGCAGTGGCGCCAGTGAGCGTAAAACTGCGCCGTGAAGGAACGGTGTTTGGCGGATCGGACGACGATTTTATCCGCGATTTTCCGGTGCCTGGAATTCAGCGCGCGGGCGGCCTGCGCGCGGCGGAGCGATTGACGGCGGGACGATGAAGATACCGGGCCGACTGAGAGTAGCCAAGACGTCCGGGAGCGTCTCTTGCGACAGGAACCGGGGACTTGCGAGACGAAGAGAGCCGGCTGCAGCCAGGATTGGCTGCCCCACAAAATAGGCCCCCAATCGGCCGCATTGTACATGCGCGTGCACAGCGAACGGAGCCAGTGTTAGATCAGGATGTCGCGGACTACTTCGCCGTAGACGTCCGTCAAGCGGAAATCGCGGCCGGCGTAACGATAGGTCAGCTTGGTGTGATCGATGCCAAGCTGATTTAGCATGGTGGCGTGCAGATCGTGAACCGATACGGTTTTGTCCACGGCCTTGAAGCCGAACTCGTCGGTCTCGCCGTATGAGAGGCCGCCTTTCACGCCGCCGCCGGCCATCCACATGGTGAAGCCGTAAGGGTTGTGGTCGCGGCCGTCGCCGCTTTCCGAAACCGGGGTGCGCCCGAATTCGCCGCCCCATACCACCAGCGTTTCACCGAGCAGCCCGCGCTGCTTCAGATCTTTGATCAGCGCCGCGGATGCTTTGTCCATATCGGGGCAGCGCTCGTTCAGATTCTTGTTGATGTGCGAGTGATCGTCCCAAGGCTGGCCGGGACCGTAGTAGACGTGCACGGTGCGAACGCCGCGCTCGACCAGACGCCGCGCCAGCAGACAGCCATGCGCGAACGGCGTGTCCCCGTAGGCCTGGCGAACCGACTCCGGCTCGTTGCGAACGTCGAAAACGTCGGTCGCCTCGAACTGCATGGTGTAAGCCGTCTCCATAGACTGGATGCGGCCCTCCAGATATTCGTCCTGCCCGAACTGCTGCTCATGCCCCTGATTCAACGCCTGAACCAAATCCAATTGCCGCCGCTGGTCGTCCTTATCGAGCTCCTTATTCTGCAGAAAGCGGATCATCTTATCCGGCTCAGTCACCGAATCGTCGAAGTGCGTGCCCTGATGTTTGGCGGGAAGGAAGCCCGCGCGCGCCAGCCCGTCGCCGCCGCTCTGGCCGGGGCTCAGCACCACGAAGCCGGGGAGATCTTTGTTCTCGCTGCCGAGTCCGTAGGAAATCCATGCGCCCATGGAAGGGCGCGTCGCCGCGATGTTGCCGGTGTGGAACAGACTGCGCGCCGGAGTGTGCGTCGGGTTGAACGTGTACATCGACTTGATGACGCAAATGTCGTCGATAGTGGACGCCAGGTTCGGCAACAGACTGCTGACATGAACGCCGCCCTGCCCGTATTGCTTGAACTCGAAGGGCGACGGCAACATGCCGCCGGTGGTGCGCTCGGTCCGAAGATCGACCGCGGAGGGCCGCTGCCCCTGGTATTTCAGCAGCGCCGGCTTGGGATCGAACATGTCGAGCTGCGAGGGCCCGCCCACCATGAAGAGCACAATGTTGTGCTTGGCTTTCGGAGGGAAGTTGGGAAACTTCGGAGGCGCGGCGCCAACCGATGCGGCTGCCCGCGCCTGCTCTTCCGACAACATGCCGAGAAGGCCGATGGAGCCGAGTCCGCCGGTGAGAGAAGCGATCAGCTCGCGCCGGGAAAGACGGTTCGGCTGGTTAGCAGGGAACTTATTCGCAGATATCATGTTGGTAGTTAACTCAAGGCCAGAAAATAAACTCGTTGGTTGCCAGCAACGCCTGCGCGTATTGCGCGAGCGTCGCTTTATCCAGATAGCTTTGCGCCAGGTCCAGTTCCTTCGGCGTGGGGTCGCGGTCCAGCGCGTCGCGGTACATATCGCGAATCTTGGACGCCACTTCCGGTTCGGATTCCACGCGCTTGACCAGATCTGCCGCCCGTTCCTGAATGAATGGACTGTTCATGACGAACAACTGCTGCAGCGGCGACGTAGTAAGATCGCGCTGCGGGGCAGTCATCATGGGGTCGGGGAAATCGTACAGCGCCAGCACGGTATTCAAACGTCCGCGGCTCACGCGCCCATAGACGGTGCGGAAATGGTTGTCGGCGGCGTCGAGATCGAACGACAGAGCGGGCTTCTTTTCATCCAGATCGCCGGACACTTCGAGAAGATTATCGCGATAAGCCTCGACGTCGAGCCGGCGCGGATTCATGCGCCAGAGCAGGCTATTGGTTGCGTCGGCCGCCAGAGCGTCGGCGCGCGGATGGCTCGATTGGCGATAAGCCGCCGACAGCATGATCTCGCGGTGCAGCCACTTCAGCGACCAGCCGTTGGCGATGAAACGCGCGGCGAGATCGTCGAGCAGCTCGGGATGCGTGGGTTTCTCGCCCTGCGTGCCGAAATCGCTCTCGGTGGCCACGAGCGGTTTTCCGAAATGCCAATTCCAGACGCGGTTCACGATCACGCGCGCAGCCAGCGGAGCGCCCTGCGTGAAGATATCGTCAGCGAGCTCCAGACGCCCGGAGCCCTGCTTGAAAGTGGTGTCGCCTTTGGAGAGCACCGTAAGGAACTGGCGCGGCGCGAGGTCGCCGGGCGCGGCCACGTTCGCATGCGGAAGGATGTGCATGTCACGCGGTTCGCCGGGCTTAATATCGACCACCGTCAGGTCCGGATCGGACCCGTTGATCCAGATTCCCGCATCGAAAACGGATTGCGTGAAGGGGAGGTCGGAAGCTCCGGGCCGGCGTCTGGCGGCTGCGGCGGCCGCAGCGGCTGTAGGAATACGGCGCGGCGCGGGAGCGGCCGGGTCTCCGTTGGCGGCAGGCGTGGCCTGGCTCCCACCGGCGGTCGCGGCTTGGCTTCCACCAGCGGCAGGGGCGGCGGGCGCGACAGCGGGGGCGGGCGGACGTGGAGTCGCAGACCGCGGCGCTTTGGCCAGAGTATCCAGATAAGCCCACATTTCCGGATGGCTGTCCTTTAAGGACGCCATCGAATCGCGGACCTGGAACATCTCCTGGGTGAACTGGGCGGATTTCTTCGCCGCCTCTTCCGGTTTGCTGCCCGGCTCATTGTTCATCAGGTTGGCGAGGTAGCTCAGGTAGAAGAGACGCACCGAAGTGGACATGAACTTCTGCTCGGTCTCCTTGTCCACATCAGCTATCGGCCGGGGAGCCGCCATGGTAGAGGCGAACACTCCCGCAAGCGCGTAGTAATCCTTGGTCAGAATGGGATCGAACTTGTGGTCATGGCAGCGCGCGCAACCTACGGTCAGGCCCATCAAGCCGCGTCCGACGGCGTCGACGCGCTCATCCCAGCCATCGGTGAAGAGAGTTTCGATGACATCTTTGGAAAGGCGCAGATCGGTGTGATAGACCGGCGCCGCGCCGAGATAGCCGAGAGCGCGCAAATCATCCCGCGGCGTGTCCGGCATTTCATCGGCTGCGAGCTGCAGCTTCACGAACTGGTCGTATCGAACGTCCTTGTTGATGGCTTCAATCACCCAATCGCGATAGCGCCACGCGAACGGATACGGCGGATTCGTGGCCTCCGAAGTGGGATTGTCTTCCCCGTAGCGCGCCACGTCAAGCCAGTAACGGCCCCAGCGCTCGCCATACTGCGGCGAGGCGAGCAGACGCTCGATCAGTTTCTGATAGGCATCAGGCGACTTATCCGCAATGAATGCCTGTACCTCGGCATAAGTGGGACGCAGACCGGTGAGGTCGAGCGAGGCGCGCTCGATGAGCGTGGCGGGGTCGGCCACGGGCGAAGGCTTGAGCTTGTTTTGCTCGAGTTTCGCAAGAATGAACCAATCGATTTTTTCTTTCGTCCATCGCTGCGCGAAGGTGTGGTCCTTCACTTTCGGCTGAGCGAGAGGCGCGACTGGCTGGAAGGCCCACCATTTGCGGCCAGTCTCGATATCCATGCCCTTCTTGGCGGTGGGGGCCGGAGCCGCGCCTGCGGGAGCATCCTCGCGAGGGTCGGGCGCGCCAGCCTTAATCCACGTCTCAAAGGCGGCGACCTTGTCGTCCGGCAGCTTGCCGGTGGGCGGCATGCGAAGCTCGGTTTCGTTATAGGTGAGAGCCCTCCAGAGACGGCTGGCGGCCGGGTCGCCCGGAACGACGATGGGTCCGCCATTGCCGCCCTTTTTTACGCCGGCCTTGGTATCCAGCACCAGGCCGCCCATGGGCGTTTTCAGTTTCGAAGAGTGGCATCCGTAGCACCGATCCGCAAGCACGGGACGGATCTGGTTCTCGAAAAATTCCGCATTGGCCGGCGTTTGGGCGCAGAGCGGAGCTACGGCTAGGGCCGGGAGTCCAAAGCTCAGGAGCCGCCAGAACATATATGTTAACGGTACCAGTTGGGCGGCGGCCCCGTCAAATGCAGTTCGTCAATTTTGCGTCAATCTTCGGGACACCCTGCTTCGCGGACCGCCGCTGGCGGGCGAATGGCATCGCTGTGTTGATGGCAGATTGGCTTTCCTGAGAATCGGGCTTGGAGGGGTGTCTGCGGACTTTGACGGAACGAAGCCAAATTCGTATAACTACTTACGGGTGTTTGGGTTGCGGGGGCTCGGCGGCGGCGCGCCCGGCTTGGGGTTGTACGGGACCGTCTAGGCCCGCTCTCCGGAAGACCACCCCGCGTTCGCAATTGACTGCGCTCGGGCGCTTTCAGGCAGCTCGAAAACGGCTTTGCCGTCGAGATCTTCACGGGTCCTCTTAAGCTGATCGGAGGTACTCGTATTCGCCGGTTCAGATGAGTTCCAGCCGGAGTTGACGGCCGATAGCTACAGCAGCGCGTTGAAGAGTGTGCAATGTAACACTCGTGTTGGTAGGATCGAGCAAACGATCAAGCGCTCTACGGCTGGTATGCATACGGATGGCCATCGCCGCCTTGGTCAGGCGATCCTTCTCCATGGCGGCTTTGATCTGATCGGCGAGGATCTGTTTGATGGCTTGTTCCTCGCACTCTTCCAAGATGCCCTGTTCGGCAAGAAACGCATCGAAAGATGAACCAACCTTACCTTTCCTTTTATTCGTCATCCCAACACCTCCTTCATACGCTTGAGCGCGAGTCTCAAGCCCTGGGCCGGCGTCTTCTGCGTTTTCTTGACCAAGCCGTGCAGCAGTACCATGCGTTCCCGCGCCACGCAGAAAATCACCCGCCCGATCCTTCCGTCAGTCAGGTCGCTCCGCACTTCCCACAGGCCGTGGCCGAGACTGCGACAATAGGGCATGCCGAGCGGCCAGCCGAATTCCACCTTCTGAATGTCCCGGCCCACGAGTTTGCGATCTTCCACGGTTAGCCCCAGGACCCACTCCCGTACGGGCCGACTGCCAAGGGCGGATTCGTAGAAGACGCCGGAAGCTTTTTCGAGCGGTCGATCAATCTTCATTGCGCCAAAAGTGGCACATGTTGGCAAGGATCTTCTGCTTTGCAAGCAACGTGATTGGCGTTTGAACAGGACTGATTTCTTGTGAACTGCCCAGGATGAGCCGAGCAAATCGACTAAATTTCTGCGATCAATCCGCGCGGGGCGATCGGGCCATGTATTGCTCGGGCAGGCAGGCGGTTGCCGAAAGCCCTACAATAGCGATTATGGAAAAGGCGTGTAGACTATTTTGGCCCAACGAACTGATGCAGGCCGCAGAACATATCGCCTTCGAGATTCAGCATTTTCGGTGCTATTCCGTCTTAAAGCGCAGCAACGATTTATCGGCGCTCTGTCCTGCTGCAGCCCAAGCCGTTGGGTACGCACTGCTTCTTCACCTTAGGGTTCTCATCGAGTTCTTCTTTTGTGATCCAGAGCAGGACGATTGCCATGTCGTCCATTTTCGCGTGATTGCCGGCTTTGCGGACGCGTTTCCGCTGGCGATTCATGAACGGGCGAAACATACGAATGAGGTCGTGAAATATCTCAACAAGTTTCTAGCGCATTTTTCAGCCATACGTTGGGAAGCGCATCGACCCGCGTGGGATTACTACGACGAATACTCCCCGACGATTGAGGCTCTCGCTGCCAGATTCGAGTGTGCTCTCTCCGGGGAGTTCAAATTTGCTTACGACGAGGGGTATCGGAAAATGGGCCGGTCATTCGCCCACAGTTAGAGTACCGCGCGGCAATGCGAACGCGAACGGTTACTAAAGAGAGCCTGACGTTGCGACCATTGCCGCCCGCGCTTTTCCCGGACGTGAGCGGCGTTTCACGAGATCAATCCTATCTGTGGTACGGCTTGACCCCAAACCTTCCCAACCGGACGTGGGGCCCTTCGGCGCGCAGCGCCCCGGCGAGACCGCTATCTCCGAGTGGCGCGTAATTCGGCCAGAAAAGGGGGTGGCGGGGTCGTCCTACAGATGTCTGTTAACCAGGTGGGCTTTCTTCGAAATCAGTTTGCCGAGGCGGACGTCACCACTTCGAACTCCCGGCGAGCGACGCTGGGACCGCACGGCATGATTGACCGACTCGAACAGTGTCTCTTGCTTGAACCTTTGCATGGCTATTGCTCGTCCTCGCGGAGGTCTCTTAGATTCTCAAGCGCCCGTTTACGGATTATGTCGTCTTCAGCGGTCAGGAGCTCCTCAATGTTTAGAGCGGCATGACTTGTATCGCGTCTTATGCGTTGGAGCGCTGCTTCAACGTTTTCTCGCACAACAGTATCCTCATCAGAGAGACAATGCGTAAGTGCGGGAATAATGAGCGCTGCGTTGTAGCCCACCGACCCCAATGCTCTAGCCGCGGCCCGTCGTACTGAGGCGTCGTCAGCGCTCAGTAAGGAAATCAAGCCGTCAAGCATATCCCCGTTCGGACTGCGAAGGATAGCTAAGAGATCCACAGTGGCGTCCGGGAGATTAGTGGAATCCGTTTTCTTAACCCTTTCAAGCAGACGATCAGCTAAGTCGGCGCCTACATCGCCGGTTTCAACGAGAGCCTGTATGCCCGCCACGCACACCTCCATCTCAGACCGGTCATCCATGACGACGACTCTTAGGAGGTGTTTGACAGACGAGTTCATTCGATGCAGAAGCGCAAGCGAACGTATTGCCCATATCCGATGGTACGCCGGCGCAGCGCTCCTCGCGATGCGCGATAATGACCATACTACTCGTTCAATAGATGCATCATCCGATGCCCGTGTTTTGCCACTGATGAGCCGCTCCAGAAGGGACGAAACGAGATGATGATACGCGGGGGAACCCTGAAACTCCATAACCGCCAATGCGTCCGCGGCAACCCGTGCGGGCCGTTCGTACCCCAGCCGCGCTACGGTTCTGACTGCCTCCTCAGGCGCAGGCCTTAGAGCGACCAGTGCCGCGACTGCGGCGTACCCTACGGCGCCCCGGCCTTGGAGCTCATCGGCAATGAAGAATTTCATGCCCCGCGAGGCGAGGGAACTAAGAACCAAAGGCAGTGTGGCATCTGAGAAATAGGCAAGATCGAGCAGGAGTCTCAAGGTGGCTTTGCGGAGACCATCGTCCTCATAGTTAAGATAGGCCGCAAGTGTACATAGAAAGTCGGGGCCAAGCACTTCGTCCAGAGCAAAATACAGCACTGCGGCATCGCTGAATCTTCCGCGTTCCGTCTGGCCCAGGCTCAGCCGCTCGGAGACGGGACGTGCTGTTTCGGGAGGCAAGAGGAACATACGCTTCACGGTCATCCCGAGTAGAAGGGGCGAATGCCCGGAAGTCTCGGACGTAAACCACATTTGGAGACGCGAGAATACAACTCGTGCAGACCTGAATGCTAGAACAACCGAACCCCGTTGAATCTGTTCCAGTGTGAGTTGCGAGTCCGGGGCAAACTGCCGTAAGTGCTTCACTATTGCCTCGACGAGCGGCCTGCTTAATTCGTCTACTGTACCGGTGAGTACTAGCGCGAAACGGACCACGCTAGAGTTGGCCGCCGTATTCGTCTGAGGGAAGTCAACTCGAAGTTGGGGATTCGGGAATATAGGGGCGCTGCCTGGCTTGCGACGATGAACTTCCGCCGCGGCGAATATTGCGCGCCGAGCGGCTTCCTCGTCTTTTCCAACCAGATCGACATAGACGATCGCCTTTAGGAGTCCTCCGATCTCAATATCTTCAACACGAATTGGGAGCAACTTGCGGCGTTTCCCATCAGGATCATCAGCATAAGCGGATGTCCATTCTGCCGTTACGAACGCGGAGGTCAAATAGTTAGCTGACACGATCGCTATTACACGGTGACAGCGGAGCAGTGCATGATGCATCTCGGCTACAAAATTGGCGCCCGGGACGAAGTCCCACGCCTGCATGATGCATGTGTACCCCGCCTGTTCCAATTCCCACCCAATCCACTCAGCCCACTGGCCATCACGGTGGTTATAGCTGATGAAAAAGTCCGTTTGCTCCTGTTCTTCCATGACGACGTCCTTCCCGCATCCGGCGAGCGCCGATGCGACTCCAACCAGCATAAAACGCCTGCCACTATACGCGGCTCGGTCCGACCGCGACGCGCGGCACGCCCTCGCCCGATATCGGAAACGCAGGCTTGCAGCGGGACGGGTGATCCGGTAATCAAGGGTTCGCAGTGCTTGCAGGGTCCGGTTACCGGAACCCCTGAGCCTGCCACTTAGACGGAAAACGCCATGTCATCCAAGTGATCGAGGCGGGCTAAAGCGACTCGCCCGCTCAGCGCGGAAGCTTCACGAAGCGGCATTTCGCGATATGTGCATCCTGGCAGGAACGCGCCTCACCGTATGGGCGGGCGTCATTCTGGCGCCTATGGCGGACCGGGCGGCGCCCGCCCCGTTACAGCTTCATCACCCCTACCATTCGCTGGATGTAATCACGAAAATCAGGGTGCTGCCGCGGTAGACCAGATTCGCCGGCGCCTTCTTCGCGTCGTCGCCGGTGCGGCGCTCGATGCGGCCGAAGACTACCGCCCAGCGGTCGTAATCGGAAGTCCCAAAGTGAAACTTGCCGAGCGTGCTGCGGCGCTGTACATCGGCGAACTTCTTCTTGAGCGCGGCCTTGTCGAGATTCAGGGGCTCGGGCGGCTTGGGACCGTCCTTGAGATCCTCAACCAGCCACAGCACCGGCGCCGGGCCCGGAGCGTCGCAGGCCTGCTCGCCTATCGAGCGGCCATCCGCGCGGAACGAATAGCGGCCGATGGCAGCCACCACCTTGCCATCCTGCGCGGGCAAATCGTGGACGATTTCGCAGACCGTCAGAGGCACAAGCGTATCCTCCGCGCACGATGCCGCCGCGCACGCTGCAAAACCGATACACGCCGCCCGTATAATACGGGAAATCCTGGAGTAGGCCCGAAGCACTGTTCTTAACTAATGAATAGACTAGCGCAATCGCCCGGCGGGTTACACTGAGTTTCGAATGATCTGGGAGCCCACGCCCGAATTCATCCGGCAAACCAACGTCTGGCGATTCATGGAGCGCCTGGGATTTCACGATCGCGCAGCCTTTCTGCAATTCTCGCGCGACGAGCCGGAGCGATTCTGGGACGAAATGATGCGCGAGATGGGCGTGGAATGGTTCGAGCCCTACCAGCAGACGCTCGACGCCAGCCGCGGACCCGAATGGGCGCAGTGGTTTGTGGGCGGCAAGCTGAACATCGCGCACAATTGCCTCGACCGCTGGGCAGATTCCGGGCGCATCGCCTGCATTTGGGAAGGCGAAAGCGGCGAAACGCGGGCCGTGAGCTTCGGCGAATTGCGCGGCGACGCCAATCGCGTGGCCAATGGTCTGACGGCGCTGGGTCTGGAACCGGGCGACCGCGTGGCCCTCGCGATGCCCATGGTGCCGCAGATTCTGGCGATTCTTTACGGCTGCTTCAAGGCGGGCCTCACGGTTGTGCCCATCTTCGCCGGGTTCGGCTCCGGCGCCATCGCCACCCGTCTGGCGGATTCGGGCGCGCGCGTGCTGTTCACCGCCACGCATCTGGAGCGGCGCGGCAAGGCGCTGCCGCTGCTGGAAAAGATCCCGAATTTCGATCGGACCATGCCAGCGGCGGAACACCCCGTGGAACACACCATAGTACTGCGGTATGGCGGCGGCGATGCGGCGGGGCATCTCACATGGGATGAGTTTCTCTCCGCGCAATCGCCCACTGCGCCCACGGCCGCACTCGATTCCGAGGCGCGCGCGTTCCTCCTGTACACTTCCGGCACCACCGGCAAGCCCAAGGGCACGGTCCACACGCATGCCGGATGCCTGGCGCAGATGGGTAAGGAAATCTGGCTCGGCTTCGACCATCGCGCGGACGACCGCTTCTTCTGGCTGTCCGACATCGGATGGATGATGGGGCCGTGGAGCATCCTCGGCAACCATCTTTTCGGGGGCACAATTTTTCTTTACGACGGGGCGCCGGATTATCCGGGGCCGCTGCGCTTGTGGGAGGCCATCGAGCGGCACGGCATCACCACGTTCGGCGTCTCGCCCACCGCCATCCGCGTGCTCAGCAAATCGGCGCCGCCCGGCCTCGACGCCCTGCCGCCCATGGAATCGCTGCGGCTTCTCGGCTCGACGGGTGAACCGTGGGACGAGGCCTCGTGGATGTGGTTCTTCGAGCGCGTGGGGCGCCGCCGGTGTCCCATCATCAACATTTCGGGCGGCACGGAAATCGTGGGATGCTTTCTGTTTCCCTTGCCCATACAGGCCCTCAAACCTTGCAGCCTGGGCGGACCCGCGCCCGGCATGGCCACCGAGGTGGTGGATGAAAACGGGCGCCCCTTGCGCGGCCGCACGGGCTACCTGGTGTGCACGGCGCCGGCGCCTTCGATGACGCGCGGCATCTGGAACGACCCGGAGCGCTACATCGAAACCTACTGGTCGCGTTTCCCCGGAATGTGGTACCACGGCGATTGGGCCAGCGTGGACGAAGACGGCCAGTGGTTCCTGCACGGCCGCGCCGACGAATCGATGAATGTGGCGGGCCGCAAGGTGGGACCGGCCGAAGTGGAGGACGCCATGATGCAACATCCGGGCGTGGCGGAGGCGGCGGTGATCGGCGTGCCGGATGAGATTAAAGGCGAAGCGATTGTGGGCTACGCGGTGGCGAAACCCGGAGTGACGCTCAGCGCGGCGGCGGTGAGTGCGACTGTCGCCGAGGTGCTGGGACAAGTCTTCCGGCCGCGCGAGGTGATTGTGGTGCAGGAGCTGCCGAAAACGCAAAGCGGGAAAATTGTGCGGCGGCTGATGCGGCAAAAATATCTGGGCGAGCCGCTGGGAGATTTGTCGACGGTGGCGAACCCTTCGGCGCTCGGGTAGGACAGGCCTCCCGGCCTGTCTGCTGGTGCGATGGGGCGTTGCGGATGGGCTGGGTTGCGACGGAATCGTGCTGCAATGGCGTGCACTGCGATGGAATCGTGTTGCAATGTAAGACAGGCCAGGAGGCCTGTCTTACATGTCCGTTTCCGCCGACGCGCTGCGCACCCATCTCGGCTACACCGTCTGGGCGAGCCAGCGACTGCTCCAGGCCGCGGCGCAACTATCGGATGCGGAATTGAACCGGGATTTCGGCACGGCCGACCGATCGGTGCTGGGCGCGCTCACGCATGTCTCGCGCGCCGATCACCTTTGGCTGGCGCGGGTCACGGGCAGCCCGAAGCCGCAGTTCCCCGCGGAAACAAGCCTCGCCGCGCTGCAAACCGAATGGCCCGCATTGCACGAGCGCTGGCAAGGTTGGGCTCGCGGCCTCACCGATGACGCGGCCGCGGCCGAAATCGTCTATCAAGATCTGAAGGGGCGCACCTGGAAGCAGCCGCTGTGGCAACTGGTGCTGCACATGGTCAATCACGGGACGCACCATCGCGGTCAGGTTTCCGGCTTCCTGCGCGCAATGGGACACGCGCCGCCGCCGCTCGACCTGGTGGTTTACTACCGCGAGCTGACGGGCGCCGCTTGATTTGCCGCGACGCTTGGCGCAGCCCGAACTATGAGGACGCGGCCGAAGCGGCTGCGGAAGACAGTTGAGAATTGGTACTACCCCAAATCGACGAAATGCTGCTACCCGCGCCGATGAAGATAGCCGCCGACGCTAGCGCGACGAATGCCATCAGCAATGTGTACTCGATCAGATCCTGGCCGGTTTCGTCGCGGAGAAAGTTCTTTAGAATATACTTCAATAGGTTAACCTCGCAGTGCTAACGCTAGCCCGGCCCCTCGCTACCACACAAGTTATCCATGGATAACTAGTAAAGCGGCATGGGCACGATTTCGAGAATCGGATGGTCCGGAATACGCCGCCGTTTCCCACCAGAAAAGCCAAACTCCAGACCGGGCTTGAGCGAAGATTCTTTTGGCCCGCCTGTTTGAAAGGTGTGTAACGCACTCATTCATCAGAGTTTGCTGCGCGCTGGATTGGTTCCAGTCGCCATTGCCGCAGCGACCTTCGCGCGATCGGCACTCGCGCTCCAGATAGGGACAATTCACCAACGTAAACAGGCATTCTCTCGATTGACGCAGCGTACTAGCCGTCCCACTGGTACGCCTCGAGAGGTCTGGGAAAGGTCCCTCCGAGCACTACAATCAGAGCAACTACTATCAGAGCACTACCAGAGGATGATAGATGTTCGGCAGCAGCGCCTCGCCGACAGCCACCAGCTGGCCCTCGCGCGATATGGCTTTCACGTACCGCGATGCTGGCTGCGAACGGAATGGCGATGCCGGAAAGTTGCGGCCGTTGCGGATTTGTGCGGCCGTGAGATCGTCGACAAACACGCTGGGAAAGCCTGGCATCATCTGCGACGCGGGCACGATGGCGTCGATCAAACCGACTTGGCCGTGGGGAACACCAGCGGCTGCGAGCGATTCCAGTTGCGCGATGCTGCGCGCCTGCTCGATTTTGAATTCGCCGCTGGCGAGGCGGCGCAGCTCGGCTAAATGCGCGCCGCAGCCGAGCGACTGCCCCAGATCGTGAGCGAGGGCGCGCATATACGTACCGCCGGAACAGCGCGCAAGCAGGCGGACATCGGGGCCGTCGATCGCGAGCACTGTTAGCTCGTAGACCTGGACCTCTACCGGCGCCAACTCGACGGCGATATCCTTGCGGGCGAGCTCGTAGGCGCGGCGGCCGTCCACCTTCTTGGCGGAAACCGCGGGCGGAGTCTGCATAAACGTGCCGCGAAATTTCTGGAGATGACGTTCCAATTCTCCGGCGTCGATAAGCACGTCGCGGCGCTCGCCTAGCGGTTCGCCCACGCGGTCGTAGGTATTCGTGGCCCAGCCGAAGCGGATTACGCCTTCGTAAATCTTGTCGCTGTGCGTATAGAACTGAGCCAGGCGGGTGGCATGGCCAATTACCAGCGGCAGGACGCCGGTGGCGATGGGGTCGAGCGTTCCAAGGTGGCCCACCTTGGTCTTGGCGGCGCGGGGCACGCTGCCTGCTAGAACGCCGCGCGACTTTCCTCCAATGATGCTGCGCATCTTGCCCACCACATCGTGCGAGGTCCAGCCCTCGGGTTTGTCGACTACGATGACTCCGTCCAAATGAGTTCCTTTTTGCGCCAAAAATCGCTCCCTTACGGTCGCGGCTCTGATCGGCGCTTGCGGGCCGTGCAGATGTATCCGAGTGTGAAGTTACGGTCCCGGTCGAGAAAGTCGAGGAACGGCAGGATCAGCGCCGAGGGGGCTACGAGAATCGCGGCCGGAATGAAAAATATCCAGCGAAATCCCCCTGTGAAGAATTGTAGCCCGTTGAGCAGCCGCCGCGCCAGAAGACGGAAATAGCCGCCCGAGGGGTGGATATCCAACTTCTCGAACCCGGCCGTTTCCAATAGGTATGCCAAGCCATAGCGCGTGTAGCGGAAATAATCGTGCGGCGCCTGGTGCACCTCCCACTCATGCGGCGCCGCGACCAGCAAGACGGCGCCGGGCTTGAGCGAGCGTCCAATTTCGGCGAGGGCGCGACCCGGCTCGCGGAGGTGCTCGAGGGTGACGATGTGCAGCGCGGCGTCGAACGCGCCGGTGCGGAACGGCAGCGCGGTGAGATCGGCAATGGCGTCGAGGCGGCTATAGTCCCAGGCGGCATCGCCCACGGCAAGATCGACCCCGCAATAGCGATGACGCTGGAAGTGGTGCGCGTACTGGCCTTCACCCGCGCCGGCGTCCAGCACGCGGGCGCCGGCGGGAAGTGATGCGGCGAATGCGGCGACGGCGTCTTCGATATCGGTTTCGAAACAGAGAATGTGCCCGCGCAGAAAACGCGGCAGCCGGTAGGCGATGGCGGTGTAGTTCCCGGCGCCTTTCATCGCCGCCGCGCCTCGATCATCACCGTGGAGCCGGCGCCAAATGCCGCTTCGAGTACCGTGAACGGCAGCGATGCGGCAACCAGCGCGAGGTACGTGAGATCTTTCGCCAGGCGCGCCGGGCCGGTTTCGCGTATGCGGCGCACGCGCCGCGCCATGGGATCGAGCCATGGCGCCAGGCTGCTGGCGAGGCCCGCGGGATTATCGCGCAGAGAGAAATATTTTCGCCGCACCACTGCAAAGCCGCAGCCGTGCAGCAGTTTTTCCATGTCGCGGCTGCGGAAATCGAAGATGTGCCGCGGTATGTCGACGCCGTTCCACCGGCGGCCCAGCAGGCGGAACTGCCAGCACGCCGCGTTCGGCACTTGCACAATCAGGCGGCCGTCGGGTTCCAGCAGCTCGCGTGCGGCGGTGAGGTAAGCGCGCGGATCGTAGAGATGCTCGAGCACATGGAACATGGTGAGCGCGCCGATGCTGCCGGCGCGGAAGGGCGCGGCATCGAGCGTGGCGCAGACCGCCGGAGCGTGCTGGCGGCGCCACGCGATGGCCGCAGCCTCGCGCGAATAGTCGAGGCCGAGAACGCGCACGCCGCGCTGGCGCATCATTCCCAAAAAGAGTCCGCCGCCGCAGCCGGCGTCGAGCAGCGGCCCTTGCGCGCGCGAATGGGCGATGGCTTGCGCGGCAAACCGCACGTGATCGCGCAGCACGAGACGCCGGTACGCTTCTTCCATGCGGCTGGCGGCGCTGGAATCGGGCGCGAACCAGTAGTTATCGGGATAGTAGCGGTGCAGCTCGCCGGGCGCCGGCGGCGGGTTGAGACGCATCAGGCCGCAGTCGCCGCATCGCACCACCGAAAATGGCTTGTTGGTGGTGTGGTAGAGCCGGTCGGAGGCGGTAAACAGCGGCGCGACGCGGGCGCTGCCACAAATCAGACAGGCGCCCGGACAGGAGCCAAGGTCGCCGCTCATGCGACGTCCCTCCAGCTCAAGCGGTTGTCGAGAATGAGGCGGCGGATTTCCGCGGGCCGCAGCCGGCGGATGCGCGCAACCTCCGCGCGCTTGCGCAGCATCCTGGGAATCAGACGGAGCGCCGCAACGTCGCCGCGCACAATTGCCGCCGCCATTTGCCATTTGCCGCGGAGGCCGGGAAAATGCGCGGTATCGCCCGCGCCGCGCCCGGCCATGGCAGCCCCCGCCAACAACCGCATCGCGAAGTAAAACGGGTTGAGCCACAGCAGGCTCCACGGAAACAGTTTCGCAGCCAGCAGCACGCGGTTGCGCTCGATGAGCGCCAGGCGCTGCGCCGACCCTTTACCCATGGTGGATCCGCGATGGTGCCGCACCACGGCGTCCGGCGCATAGATGCACCTCCACCCGGCGATGCGCGCGCGCAGACCGAGCTCGGCATCGTCGCCGTAAGCGAAGAAATCCTCGTCGAAGCCGCCGATCTGGCGCAGCATTTCGCTGCGGTACATGGCGGCGCATCCATCCGGCCAGAGGGCTTCCTCTTGGCGGTCGAACTGGCCTTGGTCGAGCGCGCCCGAACCTCTGCCGCGGTTTTGTCCGTCGGGAAAAATCAGATGGCCGGCTTTGTCGATGCGTTTGGGGTCTTCCCACACCAGCACTTTACTGGCGGCCATGCCGGCATCCGGGCGCTTCGCGCAGGCGCGATGGAGCGCGGCGAGCCATCCCGGCTCGGCCTCGGCATCGTTGTTCAGCAGCGCGATGAACTCCCCGCGCGCGGCCGCGATGCCCTGATTGTTGGCGGCGCAGAAGCCGCGGTTTTGGGCGTTGCGGATGACGCGCGCGCCGAACTGGCCGGCGGCGAGATCGGCCGATCCGTCGGTGGAGCCGTTATCCACCACGATGATTTCGAAACTGGCGCCCGCCTGCCGGGCGAGCGAATCGAGACAGGCGCGCAACAATTCTCTCCGGTTCCAATTGACCACTACCACCGAGATCAAGCGTTTATGCTAGCAGAGCCATCCGCGCGGTTTCGCACAGTTGCGAAATGCATGAGTGGCTAAGAGTTATTCCTATTGTATTATGGACTTAGGGGTAGCGAATCCCGTCGGTATGGCATCCATAGGCGAGACTCTGCGTCGCGAACGTCAGCGCCGCAACATGAACCTCGATCAAGTCTCGCGAGAGCTCAAGATCTCGTCGCGGTTCCTGCAGGCCATCGAAGAAGAGAACTTCGAGGTGTTGCCTGCCGGCGTATTCGCGAAAAGCTTCGTACGCCAGTATGCGCGTATGCTGGGCCTCGATGAAGACGAAGCCGCCAATGAAGTGCAGCGCGCGCTGATGCCCCCGGCTGCGGTGGTTCCGGCATTTGCCGCGAGTGCCGCCGCAAAGAAGAGTGCTCCACTGCCGGAGCTTTATGTTCCGAAAGTGGAAGCGTGGCAGCATGTGAGCGACGGACGTTCCTCCTGGAGTTCTCCCCTGCCGGCTTTGGGGCTGGTGGTGGTCGCGATGTTGGGGTGTTCGCTGATCTATGGATGGTGGCAGCGGCAGCGCCATCCGGCGACCATGGCGGCAGCGCCGGCGGCGTCTCGGCAACAACCTGCGGCGCCAGCCAGGAATGCCGAGCCGGATCCACAGCCCGCTGCGCCGGCGCCGCGAGAAGTTTCCACGCCGGTCGACCCGTCGGTCCCCGGATCTGCGACTGTGCCCGCGGCTGGCACTGCGGCTGCGGCAAAGGCGACGGCCTCGGAGACTCCGGCTGCATCCGGTCAGCCGGTCGCGGTCAAAGTGGAAGTGACAGCCGCGGAGGACGTATGGGTGATGGCGCGCTCCGATGGCAAGTATTTGTTTTCGGGCACGCTCAAAGCCAACGAAACCCGCACCGTGGAGGCGGCCAATACGGTGCTGCTGCGGGTGGGCAACGCCGGCGGCGTGACGATTACGTTGAACGGCAAGCCGATCGGCGAAGTGGGTCCCAGGGGGCAGGTGCGGACAGTTCAGCTTACCTCGGGCGGTTTCCAGATTGTGGCGCCCAAACCTTCAGCCCCGGCAGCGGACCCCATCTGACGCATGATTTCCCGCTGGCGTTTGCGCTCTAATAGCAGCAGCTCGCGGCGGCGGCGTTTCTTGATGCGGCCGTCTATTTTGCGCCAGAATTTACGGAAATAACTCAGCGCCGACAGGATCGAAAAGAAGACCACGCCCCACATCATCGCCATCGCCGCCGGCCAGAGCGCCGGATGGCGCACGCTCAGCAGCATGGCGGAAATGCCCACCACTTGCGCCAGCATCTTGGTCTTGCCGAGATCGTTGGCCTTGATGGTATAGCCTTCGGCGGCCGCGATGCTGCGCAAACCGGAAACGGCGAATTCCCGGCCGACAATCAGAATCGCCATCCACGCCGGCAAAACGCCCACCTGCACCAGGGAAATCAGCGCGGCGGAAACCAGCATTTTATCGGCGATGGGGTCGAGCAGCGTGCCGATGGTGGTCACCTGACGCCAGCGCCTGGCCAGATAGCCATCCAGCAGGTCGGTCGCCGCCGCCGAGAGGAAGATGGCCAGCGCCAGCCACTCGTTGGTGATGTGAACGCCGCCAATGTGGATAGCGACGCGCTCCTGCACCAGCGCCGCGACGAGCAGCGGTACGAAGAAAATGCGGACGATGGTGAGCGTATTCGGTAGATTCATCGCTCACACCAACTATAATGCTCTGCGCGTCCTCCAACAAGTGCCGATTTTGTTAACGGCGCCGGTTTTGTTCACTTCTTTGCCGGCGCGTCCTTCTTATCTTCGCCCGCCATATACTGTACGATCACCGAGATTCTGCGGTTCGATGGACTTTCCGGATCTTCCGGATGCCGCAACTGCCGGTCGGCGTAACCGCGCACCTGCGCTACCTGATGCGGACGCAATCCGTTCGCCTGCATCAGCCTTCGCGCCGCGTTGGCGCGGTCCGTCGATAATTCCCAATTGCTGTAGGAGGCGTCGCCGCCATACGGCTTGGAGTCGGTGTGCCCTTCGATCAGCACATCGTTGGGAAGATCGCCCAGCTCGTGCGCCAGAATCTTCAACAACTCCGCTCCGCCAGCGGATGGCAAGGGCTTGCCCTGTTCGAAGAAGACGCCCGCTTCCGATTCCAGCAGCTCGATGCGCAGGCCATCCGAGGTAATGGTGATCTCCACATGGTCCTTCAGATTGCTGAAATTGGGCACCTTCATGAGGGCCTGCTGGATCTTCTCACGCAATTTGTGCATGTCGGTTTTGGGTATCTCGATGCTGTTTCCCGCACCCGCGGCGGCTGTCCCGGTCAGCTTTCCCGGCCCGGTGGGGTTGTTGAAGAATGAGCTGATGATCTTTTTGGTTTCCTCGTCGGCGCCCATCAGCCAGAGCACGATGAACAGCGCCATCATAGCGGTCACGAAATCGGCGTACGCCACCTTCCAGGCGCCGCCGTGATGTCCATGCGCGGCCTTGCGCGGCCGCTTGATCACGATAATGCGCGGCTTGGCTTTATCCGGTGCACTGCTCTCTTTTTCCTGTGGCATGGCTTATGCCGCCTTCTCCGCCGCGTCAGGCGCCGCCGTTTTCCCGCCGCGGCAGGCCGCTTCCATTTCCTTGAAGTTCGGCCGCAGACTGTGCGGAATGGCGCGCCGCGACAATTCCACCGCCATCATGGGGCTCAAGCCTTTCACATACGCCAGCGCCGCCATGCGCAGAAAGCCGAAATAGGCGCCTTCGTCGTCGTTGCGCTTGCCCATGGCGGAGGCGATTGGCCCAAAGACTCCGTAACACAGCAGAATGCCCAGGAAAGTGCCCACCAGCGCGGCAGCTACTTTCTGGCCGATCTCTTCCTTGGACCCGCCCAGAGCGCCCATGGTGATGACCACGCCGAGCACGGCCGCGACAATTCCCAGGCCGGGCAGCGAATCGGCCATGGAGGATAATGCCGCCACCGGCTCATGCGCCTCGCGGTGATGCGATTCCAAATCCACTTCCATCATAGTGTCGATATCCATAGGGTCGACGCCGCCCGAGACGGCCATGCGCAACGTGTCGCACAGGAAATCGAGCGCGGCGTGCGATTTCAGAAACTTGGGATACTTCTTCAGCACGTCGCTCTTGGTTGGATTGTCGATGTCCTCTTCGAGCTTGGCGGTACCGGCTTTGCGCGCCATGGAAAACAGGTCGAACAACATCTTCATGTTTTCGGTGTAGAACGCTTTGGTGTACGGACTGCCTGAGAGCACGGCGGCCATGGCTTTTCCCAATCGAATCAGCGTCGGCAGGGGATTGGCGGTGACCACGGTGCCCGCCGCGGCGCCGAATATGATAATCAGCTCGGCCGGCTGAGCCAGCACCAGCAATTTGCCGTGCTCCATCATGTAGCCGGCAACGACGGCCCCAAAAACGATCAAGATGCCTAGAATTGGAAGCATGTTACGGTTGTCAAAGACCCTCGGTTTCTTATCGGCGCCAGGCTGGATGTCTTAATGATTTTTCGCTTGCCAGAACCGCAATTGCCTGAAAAAATAGGCCTTGGTTGAAAACCTATGCGCATACGGGTCCTGGGCATCGTACTGGCAGGCGGTAAGGGTACCCGCCTCTTCCCTTTAACTAAGGAGCGCGCCAAGCCGGCCGTTCCCTTTGGAGGCAAATACCGGATTATCGATTTCGTCCTCAGTAATTTCATCAACTCGGGAATTTACTCGATCTACGTGCTGACGCAGTTCCGCAGCCAGTCGCTGCTGCAGCACCTCAACGAAGGCTGGCAGTTCGGCAGCTTGCTGAAGAACCAGTTCATCATTCCCGTGCCCGCGCAGATGCGCTCGCCGGACGAGACCTGGTATCAGGGCACAGCCGACGCCATCTACCAGAACATCAACCTGGTGGAACAGTCGGACCCGCACGTGGTGGCCATCTTCGGCGGCGATCACATCTACCGCATGAACATCATGAGCATGATCGAGTATCACGTGATGAAGGCGGCGGAAGTCACCGTGGCCGCCATTCCGGTGGACCGGAAACACGCCGCGGAGTTCGGCGTGATTGAGACGGCGCAGGACGGCCGCATCCTCAATTTCCACGAGAAGAACCCGGAGGCGCCCACCATGCCCGGCGATTCCGACCGCGTCTTCGCCTCCATGGGCAATTACGTTTTCTCGACGCGGACGCTGCTGCGCCTGCTGCACGACGACGCGGCCGAGACGCAGAGCGACCACGATTTCGGCCGCAATATCCTGCCCAAGCTGGCCGGCAAGTCCGAGATGTACGCCTACGATTTCCAGACCAGCCGCATTCCCGGCGAACCGCTGGACGCGCAGCCCTACTGGCGCGACGTGGGCACTATCGACGCCTACTACGAGGCCAATATGGACTTGCGCGCCATCACCCCCGCGCTGAATCTCTATAACCGCGAATGGCCGGTCCGCACCACCGGCTATCCCGATCCGCCCGCCAAGTTTACCTTCGATCAGGAGCACCGCCGCGGACAGGCCATCGATTCCATCGTCTCCGGCGCCTGCATTCTGTCTGGCGGCATGGTGCGCAACTCGGTGCTGGGGCGCGCCGTGAAAGTCCACTCCGGGGCCATGGTGGACGAGTGCGTCATTCTCGACAATTGCGACATCGGCAGGCGCGCCCGCCTGCACCGCGTCATTCTGGATAAGAACGTCCGCATTCCCGAGGATGCCGTTATCGGTTACGACCACGAAGTGGACCGCCGGAATGGCCACCACGTAACCGAAAGCGGCATCGTGGTGGTGGAAGGCGCGCGCACGCCGGTTAGCGTCAGCGAGATGGTGGTCTGACGCCAGCTTAGTTAACCAGGCGCTCGATGGAACAGGACATACTGGCGTGGATTTCGCAATACGGCTACTTTGCGGTCTTCGTGCTGTTGATGCTGGGGATTGTGGGGCTGCCGGTTCCCGACGAGACGCTGCTCGCCTTCAGCGGATACCTGGCATTCAAGGGCAATCTCTCGCTACCGCTCGCCTTTGCCGCCGCCTGGGCAGGCAGCACATGCGGCATCACCATCAGTTACTATTTGGGGCGCACGTTCGGTCTCAAGCTGATCCATCGATACGGCCGGTACGTGCATATTACCGAGGAACGCGTGATGAAGGCGCACGCGTGGTTCGACCGCGTAGGTCACTGGGGCCTGACGTTCGGCTATTTCGTGCCCGGAGTGAGACACCTCACCGCCTACGCAGCCGGCATGAGTGAGGTTGCGCCGCGGCAGTTTGCGCTATTCGCGTATAGCGGCGGCTGTCTGTGGGCGGCCACGTTTATATCGTTGGGATACTTCCTGGGCGAGCGGTGGAAGGCGGTGGAAGGGGAGATTCACCGGTATGCGGTTCTATTCACTATTATTGGTGCGGCGCTGCTGGTTGTGTATCTGATTGGGCGATGGCTGATGCGGCGGAGAGAGTCTTCGACGCAGAGACGCTGAGGCGCAGAGGCGGACGGTGACGATGAAAAAGCCGTCGCGGCCGCAGACAGTTCCGCGAGTCGGCGACTAGAGGGCCAGTGTAGATCAGATCGGACTATCGGAAGCGATGCCGAACCAGCGTCTCAGAGTCGCGCGCTATACTCGCGTAATCGTGACGCGGCACGCCGCTACTGCCCTCTTGTTATTTTTCTGTCTGGCCGCAAGCCGCATCGTGAGGAACGGCAAGACTGGGTTCATAGACATCCAGGGGAACATGGTGGTCGGTCCCCAATTCGCCCGTGGGTAGAAATCGTCCACGCCGGTGAGCGACGAAACAATTGTGTTCTCCAATGTAAAATCTCCTCCTTGTTGGCTCAAGCTTGGTGGCTTCAGGTTGGGCCACCTGACAAGTCCAACTACGGAGGCTGAGAAAATTCCAGGGCAATCCGGCGCAAATAGGGATTTACAAAGTGATACTGCGGGTGTAGAATTCCGTGAGGGTAAAAATATGGGCGCCCCCTGGGGATACAATCGAGGACGCCCACCTACGTAACGGAGTTAGTTAGTTACCTGTTAAGACGACGAAATTGAGAATTGGTTATGCGTTTCCGGGTAAAATTAATCCGGAACTGTGACCGATTCTCCATTTCGTCTTTTGCTGGTCGTTTTTCTGATTGGGATCAACGGCTTCTTCGCAGGCGCCGAAGTCTCACTGCTCTCCGTGCGGCATTCGCGGCTTCGCCAGATGGCCGAAGAAGGGCATGCGGGCGCGCAAGCGGCGCTGAACCTTTTATCCAATCCGGGACGCCTGCTTTCGGTGACGCAGGTGGGCGTAACACTTGCAAGCTTGGGCTTGGGATGGGCGGGCGAGGATACGCTCTACCGCATCCTCATCGCCGCGTTACATCCGGTGATTACGCCGGTGACAGCGAAGCTGTTGCACGCCGCGAGCCTGGTGGCTTCGTTTCTGGTCATCAGCTATTTGCATGTGGTGCTGGGCGAAGTGGTCCCTAAGAATCTCGCCATGGCGCGGGCAGACCGGGTGGCCGCTCTGGTAGCGCCGGCGCTGCTGTTTTTCTATCGTCTATCGGTCCCGTTTGTGGTGGTGATTGAGCGCTCCGCGGCGGCTCTCACGCGCGTGGCCGCGCCCAAAAGCGGCAAGGCGGCCGGGCATTCCACCGAAGAGCTCAAGCTGATTGTCAGCTCCAGCCGGGGCTTGGGGTATTTACCGGAAGCGCAAGAGGACATGATCCATCGCGTGCTGGACCTCGAAACGGTGGTGGCGCGGGAGGTGATGGTGCCGCGCAACGATATCGTCGCGATCGACGCAAAGGCCACGCTGGACGACGTGCTGCGCGTCATGATCGAAGCGCAGCATTCGCGCCTGCCGGTATACGACGAAACGCCCGAAAAAATTATCGGCATTCTTCACTACAAGGATCTGCTGCCTATCTGGCAGGAGCGGCGCAACGCCATCCGCAGCGGCCGGCCAAGCCGCGCCTTCCGCATCGAGCGACTGCTGCGTCCACACCTGGTGGTCCCCGAGACCAAGCCGCTCTCGCAACTGCTCGAAGAGTTCCGCCGCGGCCATTCGCACATGGCGATGGTGGTGGATGAGTTTGGCACGATCGCCGGCATGCTCACCGTGGAAGACGTGCTGGAGCAACTGGTGGGCCGCATCGAAGACGAACACGACGAAAAGGCGCAGCCGCGCGCGCCGGAATCGGACCTGGATCTGGATGGCGCCACGCGCATACGCGACCTGGAAAACGAATACGGCATCGAGATTCCCGCCAATGGCGGATTTGAAACGCTCGCGGGCTTCCTGCTCTTTAAGCTGGGCGAGATTCCACACGCGGGCGAATCGGTGGAACACGGCGGGCGGCGATTTACGGTTGTGGAGATGGAGCGCAACCGCATCGCGCGCGTGAAGGTGGAAAAGCTGCCGGAGGAGCGCGCAGCCGGTGCGCCGCGCTAGAATTGGCAGAACCATGCTGGGCATCAACCGCCGCGCCGCCAGTTGCACATTCACCGCCGCCGTGGTGCTGCTGACCTTGTACCTGGTGTACATGGTCCGGTCCACGCTGTTTGTTTTTACGCTGGCGGTGCTGTTCGCGTACCTGCTTTCGCCGCTGGTGAATTTGCTCGACCGCTTCCTGCCGGGCAAAACGCGTACGCCCGCACTGGCGCTGGCCTTCGTGATTTTCGTGGCGCTGGTGGCGCTGTTCGGGAGCCTGATAGGCGCGCGCGCGGTGCAGGAGGCCGAAGCGCTGAACAAGAGCTTTCCCAATATGCTGGCGAGTTGGCAGCAGCCTACGCCCGAGGTCACGCCTGCCATCAATTCGCTGAAAGACGAGCTGATCGGCAAGCTCCGCCTGGAGGTGGCGAAGCGCTCTAACGATTTGATCTCTTCGCTGCCACAATACGGCATGAAATTCCTGACCGCGGCCGGCGACTTGATTTACCTGGTGATCATCCCTATTCTGGCCTTCTTCTTCCTGAAGGATGGGCACTTGATCCGCAAGCATATTCTGGATCTAGTGGCTCAAGGTCCGCACCGCGAAATGCTCGACGACACGATGGCCGATATCGACCTGCTACTGGCCGGCTACATGCGCGCGCTGGTGGGCCTGACGCTGGCGGCCTTCACCAGCTATAGCATTTTCTTTACGATTATGGGAGTGCCGTACGGCATATTGCTCGCGGCCATTGCGGGGATGCTCGAATTCATTCCGATGATGGGACCGCTAACGGCCAGCGTGCTGATCCTGCTGGTGGTGGGCGTGGCGAGCTCGCACGTGTTGGCGGTGGTGATCTTTTTGCCTATCTACCGGATATTCCAGGACTACCTTCTCTCGCCGCACCTGATGGAGAAGGGCGTCGAGTTGCATCCATTACTGGTGCTGTTCGGCGTATTCGCGGGCGCGGAAATCGCCGGAGTTCCGGGCACGTTCCTCTCGGTTCCGACGCTCGCGCTGATGCGGATTCTCTATCTGCGCATACGCAAGGCGCGGACGGCTGCGCAACTGGCCTAAATCCACCACGACGGCGGCTTTCCACCACCTGGAGCGGCTTGCAGAGCCGGCAATTTCGCATATTTAGAGCTATTTGGGATTGGCATATTTCTTGCACTAGACGCGGGCGAGGCCGCTCGAAGAGAGCGGCTCGTAGGAGGAGGACCTATGAAAAGCAAGTTGCTCGCTCTTGTGTTGCTGGCCGGCGGCGCGGCATTCGCCGGTCCACGGTTTTTCGTTGGCGTTGGATTCGGAGCGCCCGCTCCGGTAGCGGTTTACGCGCCGCCGCCCGCGCCCATCGTCGCAGGGTATGCGCCGGTGGCGCCCGGTCCCGGATACGCGTGGGTCGGCGGATATTGGCAGCCTGTGGGCGCGCGTTGGAACTGGCATGCCGGCTACTGGGCTCCGCGGCCTTACGCGCATGCGTACTGGGTAGCGCCGCGATACTACGGCCGGCGTTTCTACGGCGGATACTGGCGGCGTTAGAGGCGGGGCAGTTTGCCCGACCTGCGGCCGTCTCTCAAGCATAGCTTCCGGCTGATTACGTCCGGCTGGTCACGTCCAGCTGGTTACGTCCACGCAAACCGCAACCAGCCGGAGCCCTCATTTGTCGAAAGAGGCAGGAGAGCCTGCACCGAAAGCGGACAGGCATCTTAAGGCATATCCTGTCATGCAGACCTACCCTTCCGAATCGTGCTGGAACCGGATCTATTGCCAACGCTCGTCCGCCGCCGGCATGGGCAAGAAACCTGAATTGGCTACTCGACGCCGAATAAGCTATTATTAAGCTACTCCACCTAGGCGGCCGGTACCATGTTGACCCTCGACCCCTCCAGATTGGCCAAGTTGACCATCCCGGTCGGAACCGGCTGGCTTCTCGGCGCGTGTACGGAAGCGCGTGGAAAGCAGGACCTCTGGATCGGACAGAAGCCTGAAGTGCTGGAGGTATTGCGGGAGCAGGCGATCATCCAAAGCGCCGAATCGTCGAATCGAATCGAGGGCATTACCGTTGCGGCGAACCGGCTGCGCCCGCTGGTGATTGGAAGGGCCAGGCCGCGGGACCGGTCGGAGGAGGAACTGGCCGGATATAGGGCTGCGCTCGATTGGACTTTCTCGCGAAAAAACCGCGTCGCAATCACTCCCGATGTGATCCTTCGCCTGCATGCTCTTGCCCAAGGCGGATCTTCCGCGGACGCCGGCGAATGGAAAAGAAGCGACAATGAAATCGTCGAGATCCTGCCGAGTGGGGAGCCCCGCCTTCGCTTCGTGCCTGTCTCAGCCAAGAAGACGCCCGCGGCCATGGAAATGCTATGCCGCAGGTATCGGGCCGCCGGCGATGAAGAACGTCTTCCTTCGCTGCTGATCGTGGCCACATTCGTTCTCGACCTCCTTTGCGTCCATCCATTTCGCGACGGCAATGGGCGCGTTTCACGGCTCGCGACTTCGCTGCTGCTTCAATCGCACGGCTTTCAGGTAGCCCGGTACATCAGCCTGGAGAGACTGATTGAAGAGAGTAAGGAGGAATACTATCGCGTTCTCAAGCTGTGCTCGGAGGGTTGGCACGAGGGCAAGAACCAGATCGTTCCGTGGTGGAACTATTTCCTGAGCATGTTGCGAAGCGGCTACAAGGAGTTTGAGCGGCAGCTTAAATCGGTTGAGGCTCGGCCGGCCAAGAGCGATCTGGTTCGCCAGACCGCGCTGGCGCAGCTGGAGCCGTTCACTTTAGCCGACCTGGCCGCTCAGCTGCCAGTTGCGAGTCCTCAACTCATTAAGAAGGTGCTGGCGGAGATGAAGCGGGCTGGCCGGGTTCGGCTGGCGGGCCGCGGCCGCGGCGCACGTTGGGAGCTTATCCGGCGCGTCCCGGATGAAGACAAGCGCCCAACCCGTCGAAAATAGCCAGTTGACTTATTTAAGTCGCTCCGCATAACATGGTCCTGTGGCTGAAAAGACTGTCCGCACGTCGCTGGATATTCCCGTAGCGCTCCACCGGCGTCTCCACGAGGCGGCTGCGCGGAGAGGCTGTTCCGCCCGGCAGATCATTCTAAGCAGTATAGAGAGCGCCGTTCGCGCTACCGAGACGCAGCGGCCTAAAAAGCGGCTGAATCTCGATAAACCGATTGTTGCCTCGACCGGCCGGCCTTTTACCCTCACCAACGAGCAGATTTATGACCTCATTGAGTTTCCCTGATGTCAATGTCTGGCTTGCCGTACTGTTGGCCGATCATATACACCGGGCGCCCGCCAGAAAGTGGTGGGAGTCGGACGTGTCCGCCATCATTGCCTTTTCTCGATTCACGCAGATTAGCGTCCTGCGCCTCTTGACCACGGCGGCGGCTATGAATGGCAAGCCGCTCACGATGAGCGCGGCATGGCACGCATACGACCGCCTGTTTGAAGACGACCGCGTCGCGTTGTTGCCGGAGCCGGATTCGCTCGATCCGGCGTTTCGAAAACTGTCCCGCTCGCGAGTGGCTTCTCCTAAGGTGTGGGCCGACGCTTATATCGTCGCATTCGCTGCACGGAGCAATGGAACTCTGGTCACCTTCGATCGCGCGCTGGCGAACAGGGAAGCCGACTGTCTGCTCCTCAACTGAAAGAAAAGAGATGGCGCCCAGCGCCCATCGTCGCCGGCTGCCGGTGGCGCCCGGTTCCGGATACGTGTAGGTTGGTGGATATTGGCATCCCGTGGGCGTGGGTAGCGCCGCGATATTATGGCTGGCGTTCTGCGGCGGACACTGGCGGCGTTAATGGCGGTCTTAGGTCTAAGGCTGGTTGCGTCCATGCGGTGCAACCAGCCGAAACTCACCCTTCGTTGGGTTTGACGAAAGACGTCGGAGAGCCTACACTGAAAGCGTCGAAACGAATTCCGCGTCATGAAGACCTATACCTTTCCAGTGGTGGTGGAACCCGACGAGGAACGCTGGCACGCGTATTGCCCCGCTTTGGAAGATCGGGGCGCCTCCACATGGGGATACACGCGCGAGGAAGCTCTTAGACACATAGATGAAGTGGTTCAGTTAGTAGTGGACAGCATGGTCGAGCACGGCGAACGACTCCCAGACGAAATCACGAAGGGAACTCAATTGACAGTGGAGCCCCGTGTCACAGTCAACGTCTGATCCATTGCGGTGAACTTCGCTCTGCTACGCGGCCTGACTGCTCGCGAGATTGTCTCCGCGCTGGTGCGTGACGGTTTTGCGTTCGATCGTGGCGCCGGTTCCCACCAGATTTATTACCATCCGGATGGCCGTCGAGTCACTGTCACATTTCACGCGCCGGGAGACACCTTCACACCCAAGACGTTGAAAAGCATTATCGAGAGGGAGGCCCATTGGACGGAGGACGATCTTAAGCGATTGAAGCTGTTCCGGTAGCCACGTCGTAGATGGCGCAAGTAATGCGGACTGGCCGAACTGGTGCGGCGGAAGAACGAATTGGATCGGAACCAGCCCGTGTCGCATTCACGTCGCCGCCCGTCCACATGACAACTCCGTTGACGAGACTCGTTTCGTCGCTGGTTTCTCAGGGGCTGTTGCCAGCGACCGCCTCAGCGCGCAACAATTGGTCCAAATCGGCCTGGGAGCCTGGCGAGGTCCGCTGTAACCCGATCGATAAAGTTCGAGCTTACCGCAACGACCGGCAGCAGGAAAAGGATCGAGATATGGAACGTCGCGATATGGAGTCTTGGGACAACAGGCAACGGGTTCTGCGCGGCGACGAGGAGGTTCCCTTCTGACCTCATACGCCGATCTGCGCCGCCGCGCTGTGGAATTCGTTTCGCAATACTCCGCCGCAGCTCCAGTCCTGGTTCTGGCAACCGTCCGTGCAGCGGCCGACGAGGTGGCGCTGGAGGCTTGCGGGACGGCTCTGCTAGCGGTGGGCCGATTCGCATTTCGCGAGTTTGTTATAGATCTATCGGCCGCGGAGATGAACCGCCGCGGGCTGGTTCCCATCGGCGGATTCGTGCGCGAAGCGCTGGCGGCGCGCGTCACCGCCGAAGCTCTGAGCGCCAGCCAACTCACCTATTTGCGGCCCGTCGCTACGTTTCCCGGCTTTCCCCGCGCGTTGACCGCGACATTTGAAGAACTGCGTCTCAACGGCGTCGATCCCGAGCGTCTGCGCGCCTGCGGGGAATCGGGCCCCGACCTGGCGCAACTGCTTGCCGCCTATACGCGCGAGCTTTCTGAGCGCCGCTTTGCGGATCATGCCGCGCGCGTCGCCATGGCCCGCGACGCCTTCTCCGCCAGCTACAACCGCATACGCCAGACGGCCGTGGTGGCTCTCGATATCGAGCCGCGTACGCGCCTCGAGCGCGAACTGTTGGAGTCGGTGATGGGTGCGGCGCGCGTGTCGTTGGAGCTGCGCCGCGCTCCGGGTGGCGCGGCGCCGGCGTCTTCGCTGGCTTCGCTCCAGAGGCATCTCTTCTCCCAAGGCGACCCGGTCCCGGTACGCGAGGAAGATGGCAGCGTGGTGATCCGCTCCACCTCCGGGGAGGCCCTGGAGTGCGTGGAGATCGCCCGCGCCATTCACGCGGCGGTCGCCGGGGACGTGCTCTTCGACCAGATTGCCATTCTGCTGCGCTCTCCCGAACGCCATCAGCCGCTGATCATCGAAGCCTTGCGCCGCGCCGGGATTCCCTGGACATGCTCGCTTGCCACCCGCCGGCCCGATGTGGCCGGACGCAGCCTGCTCGCGCTGCTGCACTGCGCCTCGGAACGGCTCTCCGCCTCGCGCTTCGCCGAGTACCTTTCGCTGGGCCAGATGCCCGAGGACAGCGAGCCCGCCACCCCCGCGCTCTGGGAGAGGCTGCTGGTGGACGCGGCTGTGATCGGTGGCCTTTCACGCTGGGAAACGCGCCTCGCTGGGCTGCGCGAAGAGTTTCACCGCCGCTACGCCGCGGAGCAGGATGAAGAGGCACGCTTGTCCCTGGCGCGGCGCATCGAATCCGTGGAGAATCTCACCGGCCTGGCCTTGCCTGTGATCGCCAGACTCGCCGCGCTCCCCGAGCGCGCTTCATGGGGGGAATGGATCGCGGCGCTGACCGGTCTGGCGGAATTTACGGTGCGCGAGCCGGAGCGCATCATCGAG
>Ga0208193_1000159_pt1 | contig 46121 bp, 42 predicted proteins | sample June2015DPH_17_2_FD_184716 | JGI IMG/M metagenome (GOLD analysis project Ga0208193, IMG submission 184716) | Peatland microbial communities from SPRUCE experiment site at the Marcell Experimental Forest, Minnesota, USA - June2015DPH_17_10... | ecosystem: Environmental > Terrestrial > Soil >...
AACTTCTTCGCCAAACTCAAACTCTTCCGAGGTATCGCCACCCGCTACGACAAAACCGCCAGGAACTTCCTCGCTGCAATACACCTCGCCGCTTCTACTATATGGCTCATTTGATGACACGCCCTAGGAACCAGGGTTTTAGATCAAAGACAAATTTTCTTTAAATTTTTAACTTTTGTATCTGCGAACAGCTCCGGGAGCTGTTTCCGTTTGCCCGCTTCGCCCTTATCGTGGTTCACTGGTGGCCGAAACGGAAAGGCAGCTCATGACCTGCATCCTGGCACTCGATCAGGGCACCACCAGTTCCCGCGCCATCGTTTTTAACCACGCCGGCGAAATCGTCTCCGTAGCCCAGCGCGAGTTTCAGCAGTTTTACCCGCAGCCCGGCTGGGTCGAGCATGACCCCGAAGAGATCCTCTTGAGCCAGTTCGCCTGCGCAAAAGAAGCTCTGACGAAAGCCGGCGTAAGCGTCAAAGACGTCGCCGCCATCGGCATCACCAACCAGCGCGAGACCGCCATCGTCTGGGACCGCGCCACCGGCAAGGCCATTCATCCCGCTATCGTCTGGCAGGATCGCCGAACAGCCGCATTCTGCAACGAACTTGAAGCCAGCGGCGCGGGAGAAACCGTAGCCAACCGCACCGGCCTGGTAATTGACTCGTACTTCTCCGGCACCAAGGTCAAGTGGCTCCTCGACAACGTGCCCGGAGCGCGGGACCGCGCCAACCGCGGCGAGCTTGCCTTCGGCACCGTGGACTCCTGGCTCATCTGGCACCTCACCGGCGGCAAACGCCACATCACAGACGTGACCAATGCCTCGCGCACGCTGCTCTACAACGTTGTCGAAGGCAAGTGGGATGCGGAGCTGCTCAAGCTGCTCGATGTGCCGGAGTCGCTTCTGCCGGAGGTCGTCTGGTCCAGCGAGCGCGTCGCTGAAACGACCGCCGAAGGGCTGAGCGGCATTCCTATCGCAGGTATCGCCGGCGATCAGCAGGCCGCGCTTTTCGGCCAGATGTGCTGGTCTCCCGGTGAGGCCAAGAACACCTACGGCACCGGCTGCTTTCTGTTGCAGAATATCGGTACGGAATTCGCCCGCTCCAAACACAAGCTGGTCACAACCATCGCCGCCAGTGCCCGCAAGCGCCTGGAATACGCCCTTGAAGGCAGCATCTTCATCGGCGGCGCAGTGGTGCAGTGGCTGCGCGATAACCTGCGTCTCATCGGCTCCTCAGCGGACGTGGAAGCACTCGCCCGCGATGTTCCGGATGCCGGCGGCCTGGTCTTTGTGCCCGCTTTTGTCGGCCTCGGCGCGCCGTGGTGGGACCCGCATGCGGGCGGCCTGCTCATTGGCCTGCGCCGCGACACCCGCGCCGGCCACATCGCCCGCGCCGCGCTTGAAAGCATCGCCTTCCAGGTAGCCGATGTGCTCGAAGCCGTAAAAAGCGAAACCTCCACGCCACTCAGCGCTCTCCGCGTCGATGGCGGCGCAGCAGTCAACGATCTGCTGATGCAATTCCAAGCCGACCTGCTCGGCGTTCCTGTTGTCCGCCCGCACGTCACCGAGACCACGGCTCTCGGCGCAGCCTATCTGGCCGGTCTCGCCACAGGCTTCTGGGAAAGCCCGGAAGCTCTGCGCGCCGGCCAGCAAAACGACACGCGCTTTGAACCGAAGATGGATGCCGCTGATGCAGCCGCACGCCGGGCACAATGGCTCCGCGCCGTCGAGCGGTCCAGAAGCTGGACGGAGTAAGCTATGCGCCGCGACACAATGCTCCAAAAGCTGCGCGACCGGCAAACTCCCGGCCAGGAACCCTTCGACATCGCCATCATTGGCGGCGGAGCCACCGGCATGGGCGTAGCTGTCGATGCCGTCGCGCGCGGCTTTTCTGTTGCGCTCGTTGAGGCGTATGACTTTGGCAAAGGCACCAGCTCGCGCTCCACCAAGCTCGTTCACGGCGGCGTGCGCTATCTCGAACAGGGCAACGTGCCACTGGTCATGTCCGCGCTCAAGGAACGCGGCCTGCTTCGCCGCAACGCACCGCATCTGGTCCACGATCTCGCCTTCGTCGTGCCCAACTACTCCTGGTGGGAGGCGCCGTTTTACGGCATCGGCCTCAAGCTCTACGACCTGCTCGCGGGCAAGTACGGCTTCGGCGCATCGCGTCTGCTATCGCGTGAGGAAACACTGGAGCGTTTGCCCAACCTCGAACCGGAAGGCCTCACCGGCGGCGTCATCTACTACGACGGTCAGTTTGACGACGCGCGCCTGCTCATTCACTTGGCCATGACGGCGGCGGAGCGCGGCGCAGCTATCGTCAACTACTGCCCCGCTACCGGATTCACCCGCGACTTCGAGGGCTTCGTAAGCGGCCTGACTGCCCGCGACGCCGAAACCGGCGAAGAATTCACCATCCCCGCGCGCATGGTCGTCAATGCCACCGGAGTTTTTACCGACACCGTTCGCCGCATGGCTGAACCCGATGCGGAAGATCTGCTCGTTACCAGCCAGGGAATCCATCTCGTCTTCGACCGCAGTTTTCTCAAAGCGGAATCCGCTCTGATGGTCCCGCGCACCAGCGATGGCCGCGTCCTCTTCGTCATCCCGTGGCATGGGCACGCCGTAGCCGGGACCACGGATACACCAGTCCAAAGCCCATCTCTCGAACCGCACGCGCTCGAAGAAGAGATCGAATTCATTCTTGAGACCGCCGGACGCTATCTCACCCGCCAGCCCACGCGTGCTGACGTTCTTAGCGTTTACGTGGGCCTGCGGCCGCTGATCAAGAGCGACGGCAAGACCTCCGCGCTCTCCCGCGATCACCTCATTCATGTCGATTCCTCCGGCCTGCTCACCATCACCGGCGGTAAGTGGACCACTTATCGCCACATGGCGGAAGACTGCGTTGACCATGCCATCACCCTTGGCCGGCTGGACGAACACCCATGCCCGACGAAAGACCTGCACATTCACGGATACGTGGAAAACGCGGAATCCCTTGGCGATTTGCAGGTCTACGGCGCGGATGCCGCGGCCATTCAGGCGCTCGCGGCAAGCGATGCAACACTCGCGCGGCAATTGCATCCTGGTCTTCCGATGATTGGCGCGGAGATCGTCTGGGCCGCACGCGAAGAGATGGCACGGACCGTGGAAGACTCGCTCGCCAGGCGTACACGCGCGCTGTTTCTCAACTCCAGGGCCGCGATGGAGATGGCGCCTCGCGCGGCAGAGTTACTGGCCCGCGAACTGGGCCGCAATGAAGCATGGGCGCAGGAGCAGGCAGTTGTATTCTGCAAGCTGGCGGAGCAATATCAAGTCCAGTGAGAATCAGGAGATGAATCGATGGCAACCCAATGTACACACGTTGCGGATCATGTAAAGAAGGTCAAACCGAACACCAAAGGCTGCGAAGAATGCCTGAAGACCGGCGACACCTGGGTCCATCTCCGCATGTGCCTTGAGTGTGGGCACGTCGGCTGCTGTGACTCCTCCAATGGCCGCCACGCGCGCGCGCACTTTCATGCCACGCAGCATCCCATCATCCAGTCCGCCGAGCGCGGCGAAGACTGGCGCTGGTGCTACATAGACGACACGTATCTGTGAAGCAGGGACAAAGGGAAAGAGGGAAGAAGGGACAAGGCTGGGATGCAACCTGACGCGCAACAGGTGGGGTAAGTACGTTTTTGTCTGGAACCCTTTGTCCCTTGTCCCTTTGCTTTATGGAAAGTCCGTCACCTTCGGCGTCTTGCGCGGCTTCGTTGCGGTTGGGCCGCCTACATCGTCAATTACGTTCGATATCTCGCCCAGGTTATCGAGCGCTATCGTAATCATGTCGTGAAACCGCACCTCCGGCGCGCGCGGAACCTCAATTGCCCGTGTCAGCGTCACATTCGGATGCCGGAAGACTGAATACACGCCCAGCCCCCACGCCTCATGCGATTTCACATCCTCGGCAACCTTGTACGAAGCCCATCCATTCACACCCGAAGCTGAAGTAAAGCTCGCTTGATCCGGTGGATCGTACGGAATCTCCGACTGATAGAAATAGGTCCGCCCCGCTTCACCCTTCCACAGCACCTGAAATTGTTGATGGTGTTCCACAAACAGCCCATAGGCTGTCACACGGTCGCCATTCACCACCAAACCATTCGCGCTCGTGTTCTGCGTCCACCCCACGCCCTTGCCATGATCCGCGCGCCAGATCCACGTGTGATCAATCAGCGTGTCATTTGCATTCACGCGCAGATTCACCTGCGCACGTCCAACGCCCGCGCCGCCTACGCGAAAGAAAACGTCGCTCAACGTAATCGGGTTCCGCGCATGATTTGTTTTTGATTCCGGAACCCCGACCTCCATCAACACCGGCGACTCTTTCTCTCCCGCATCAATCAGCAATCCCGCAACAATGACGCCATCCTCATCCCCCACCGTCATTGCCGCCGTGCCATTGATCGGCTTCAGCGTCGCAAATCCCAGGCCCAGCACAACAGTATTGGCCCGTGTCACTCGCAGCGGTTCCGTCAGCTCATAAATCCCCGGCGTCAGTAGCAGGCTCTTGCCCTTCGCAAGCTCCGCATTGATCGCAGCCGCCGAGTCCGCAGGCTTCGCAATATAAAACTTGTTCAGCGGAATCACCTTTCCCGGCGTCTGCCCGCCATGCCAGGTAATGCCGCTTGTATTCATCTGCAATCCAGGCACCCGCACGCCCCATCGCCCGCGCCCGTCCACTTCGAGATACGGCTTTTCACGAGTCACCGGCGCGCGCTCAATCGTCGTGTAAGGAGGCTGCGGCCACTGCCCCGCCGGCGGATGATCAATGCCGACAAAAACCATGTTCCAGTTCGCGCCTGTCCACGATTTCCATTCGGAATTCCTCGAAATCCACTGCTGCTGCGACCCCGAGTCCACATTTCCATCAATCACCGAGTCCGCCATCCATCCGCCGCTGGCCCATCCGCGCTGCTGATGCAGTACCAGGTTGCCAACAATGTGCATCCGCCGGAAGGGTGCAGCTTGAGATACCGCCCATTGCGTGGCGCCTCCCGCCGGCACAATAGAAAAACCCTCCATTCCACGCCAGAAGGTACACGTCGCATTGTTGCGCGGCAGGCTCGCATCCGCATGCACATTGCCTGCAATTCGTACCCCGTCCGGCGTCGCGCCCACGCCCAGCACCTGCGTATAAAACCCGATCGGAATGTCCACGTGGTACTCGCCGGGCAAAAAGATGAACGCATTTCGCTGTGTCCCGAATTCGCTATGCTGCTGCGCCGTATACATCGCGTCGATCTTCTTCTGCATCTCCGCTGCATCGCTCTTCGAGGTGAAGACCTCAACATTCGGTCCGAAGTCTGGAACCTTCGCCTGCGCCATCGCCACTGCGCCAGAGATGCCGAGCAACGCACTCACAACCAAACCACGCATCAGAATCTCCTTGAACTAAGCTCTAAATCGAACTTATATGTGTTCAAAAATCATGCGAAAGAATCGCGCGCCCATCCTATCGGCCCACACCGCTGCGCGGCAACGCAATCTTCCTTGCGCAACTCTGCCGCTGCGCGTAAAAATGGCCTGCACGCAAATCGACAAGATCATCGAGGCTCAAATGACAGCATCCATTTCCCGCAGGGAGTTTGTGCGGATCGGCGCAGCCGCCGCGGCCGCAACAGCAGGCGCATCGTATCTCAGCGCAGCCGAAGTTAAGGCCCCGCTAGGTTTGCAGCTTTACTCCGTTCGGGAGCTGCTACCCAAGGATTTCGACGGCACGCTCGCCAAACTTGCTCCCATGGGATACAAAAACGTGGAGGCCGCCGGCTACTACAACAAGACCGCCGCCGAGTGGCGCGCCGCCATGGACAAGGCCGGCCTGCGCTGCACCAGCACACACCACCCTCTTCCAATGCTCAAGCAGCATGAGGACGAGTACATCGAGTTCGCTCACACGGCGGGAATTGAGTACATCGTGTGCCCCTCACCCATGAAGAAAGACCCCAGCGTAAAAGGCCCCATGACGCTCGACGACTGGAAGTGGTCCGCGAGCGAGTTGAATCGCATCGGCGGCAAAGTAAAATCCGCGGGCATACGGCTGGGCTACCACAATCACACTCCGGAGTTTGAGACGCTGGACGGTGTGCTTGTCTACGACGAACTTCTCCGCGACACTGACCCCAAGCTTGTCTTCTTTGAGATGGACTGCGGCTGGGTCAAGGCTGCCGGCCAGGACCCGCTCACATGGCTCACCAAGACCCCCGAGCGCTTTCCGCTTCTGCATGTAAAAGACATGGAGAAAAAGGCCAATGGCCAGTCGCACTCAACGATCATGGGCAAAGGCTACATCGACTACCGCCCTATCCTGCGCGCCGCCAAGGGTCTCAAGCAGTACTTCGTGGAGCAGGAGGAGTTCCAGGGCGACATTCTCGATGAACTGCGCCAGGACGCTGAGTACATGAAAAACTTCCGCTACTGAGCGCCCGTCCTGCGCATCCTTTAGGCTGGAAGCATGACAGTCTTTGACGAAAAGCGCCAGGAGTTAGAGCAGCATGAGTTCATGATGGGCCGCGAGCGCGGGCGACTCGCCGTGGCCCTCGACATGCTCACCGATTCGCTCATCCTAGTAGGCCAGCATGGAGTTTACTGCGCCTCCACCCGCAATCCATCCAAGCCCGCACTCGACCTGCAGGCAGTGCTCGGAGGCATGGAGGGTGCAAAGGAGCTGATCAAATCGGTGATGGAGGAGATTCGGAAAAAGAGGGAAGAGGGAGAAGGGAAAAAAGGCTAGAAATCGCGACGTGAGCTAACGCGCATCGAGCCAGGTCTTCTCAAAGCTCGTCACGCAGGTTACACCGGCCTTCTTCTTTGAGTCATCGGTCTTCGTGGTGTAAAACGGCGTTTCCGATCCCTTCAAATAGGCGCGCATGTGCACCTCGGACGAAAAGCTCATCGTCGTCGAATATGAGGTAGCGCCATTATCGTCCGTCGATTGGCTGTTTTGCTTCTCGTGGTCCGTTTTCTTATCGAACCGAAGAACAATATCGGCGCTGTCGGAGTCATCCACCACAGTAAAACGGCCCCAGCGCTTCAACTGCTCCAGCGCGCCGTCGGAGACTTCGCCCGTCTTTGTGTCGTTGAGAATCGCGACGGTCTTCGCGGTAAAAGCACCCCGCGGCATAGGCCCCTGTGCCGGAGCTGCGACAAAAGCGAACAAAGCCAGCGGAAATAAGAGAGCGCGGAGGAACAGCTTCAACGTGTGTCTCCTTGAGACGATTTCTCTCGATCGCGTATCAGCATATCATCGGCATCGGTCACCCCATCCGTGGGATTGCCTGTTTTGTACCGTGTGGTGTGGGCTATCGAAAAGCCTCCTGACGCTTCTACGGTTTTTGCCTTTTATCGATAAACCCTTCTTCCGTTTTCCCTCTGTCCCTGCTTTTGCGGTATCCTTAAAAGAGCGCGCCCGTAGCTCAGCTGGATAGAGCGAATGCCTCCGGAGCATTAGGTCGGGAGTTCGAATCTCTCCGGGCGCACCATCCTTTCTACAAATCTCGTCTAAAAAGTTAAAGAATGAAATTCCATTTTCCTTTTTCCGCAAACGAAATTCTCTGGGCGCTCACCTTTGCCGGCTATCTTGTGCTGCTGGTGGTGCTCATAGGCCGCGACCGCGCGCGCCGCTTCCCCTGGTTTACCGCAAACTCGGTGCTGATCGCTTTTCGCCTGCTCACAGCCAAGATGCTTTATGGCCGCCTCGCGCAAATTCCCATGGCGGAGTTCTTCATTGGCCTGGCGCTGCTTGGCTCGCTGGTGGACGTGGGCATGCTGCTGGAACTGGCACGCAAGGGCTTTGCGGGAATCAAGCGCAGTGCATGGGTCGCAGGCGCGCTCACGCTGATGATCCTCGGTGCGATCGTACTGTACTTCTGGGGCGAGTGGCCCTCGCTGCAAACCATCACTGCCGGCGGCGGCCTCATTGCCACCCTTCAGTTGCTGCAGTTTATTGCGCTTAAGTCCAGTCTGCTCCTCGATGTCGAAACTGTTCTGCTCGGCCTTGCAATTGTTATATTTGGCCCACGTTTTCATGCCGGGTGGAAGACACACATCCAGCGCATCATGATCGGTCTCTCCGCTGTCTCGCTCGCGCAGCTTGCAGCGGAAGCCATCGCACAGATCATGGGCCACAATGCTCATCCCAAAACAATGGCGGAAGCCCAGCACATCCTCGATCTGCGCGACCGCGTCTTCTACGCCAACAGCGCTGTGCTTGTTCTGGCGCTCATCTGGTGGATCTGGTGCCTGTGGAAGAATGAACCGGGACAAAACGAGTCTGGGCAAATCGAATTGGCTGCTGCAAATCCGGCCTCGCCTGAGCGAGGCGCTACCATTTCGCAGCCTGAGTAGTCCTACAATAGCTTTATGAAGCGGCTCTGGCCTGCACTCACGCTCGTCCTGCTTGTGCTCGGCACGCTCGTGCCTTGCGATGCGCTGTGCATCAGCGCGCATCAGCAGACCGCGCATGCGTGCTGCCGCCACACCAGCAGCACGCCGGAAGTGAAAACCTGCTGCGCTCCGCGGCCTGCGCAGCAATCCGCTATTCCACAAGTAAGCCAGTTAGCCCCGGTAGCGGTCCATCCGCATAACTGCGCGCCGTCCACAGTCACAGCGCTTCTTTCGCGCACGGCGCACTCGCGCCGGCTCCTGTTTCCGCCGGACGCCGCACCCGCTCCACATCTTGTCCTCCGAACCTGATACTCCGCAAACAGCACTCGAAGTGCGCGGGCCATAAAGGTCCGTGCATGCAGTCATGTGCATGTTTCTCCGGAGGATTCCGTTGCGTTGGTTCTACATTTCCGCATTTTTTGCAGCTTCGGTCTGTGTTCAAGGCCAAAATCAAAGCCAGATGTCCATGAGTATGCCCATGAATATGGGTGGGCCATCTCAGTCATTCACCGACAGTCTTCTGCGCCACAGCGGCTCCGGCACCGATCTTGAGCCTGCCGCTTACTCGCCGCCCATGATCATGCGCATGTCCGACAACTGGATGCAGATGCTGCATGGCGAAGTCTCCGTCGTCGAACAGCAGCAGACCGGTCCGCGCGGACACGACAAGTTCTTCAGCGTCAACTGGGCCATGCCCATGCTGCAACGCTCCTACGAGCACAGCGAGCTGACGCTGCGCGCAATGTTCAGCCTCGAGCCCGCCACCGTGAGCGGACGCTATTATCCAGAACTCTTTCAACAAGGGGAAACAGCTTTCGGCAAGCCGATCGTGGACGGCCAGCATCCACACAATCTCTTCATGGAGCTTGCTGCGTTGTACGATGTGAAGGCTGGCTCACACACCTTGCTGAGCCTGTACGGCGGGCCGGTTGGCGATCCTGCCCTCGGTCCGGAGGCCTTCCCACACCGCGCTTCCATTGGCGACAATCCACTGGCTCCTCTCGGCCACCACATGCAGGACTCCACGCACATTGCCTGGGATGTTTTAACCGGCGGCATCGCCATTGGCTCAGGCTCCCGAGGCATCCGCATTGAAGCCAGTGGATTTCATGGACGCGAACCAGGCGAAAATCGCTGGACCATCTATCAAGGCGCGCTCGACTCCTGGTCCACGCGGCTCAGCATCGCTCCGCACCGCGACTGGGCGGCACAATACTCCGTCGGCCATCTGCATTCCCCGGAGGCTCTGCATCCTGACGAGGACATTCTGCGGCAAACAGCGTCCGTCGCATGGCATCACACATCAGGCCAGAACAATCTCAACACAATCGCAGTCTGGGGCCGCAATCACACCATCGGAACCGGCATCAACGCGAACAGCTATCTCCTTGAAGGCGCGCTCAGCCTGCATGCAAAGCAAACCATCTGGATGCGTATTGAAAATGCGGACCGCACCACGGATCTGCTTGGCGCGGATGCTCCGCCTGAAGAGACCGTCATCGGTCGCGTTCAAGCCTATACAGGCGGTTACGCGCATAGCATCTGGCACAATCACTGGAGTGCGGCTGAGCTTGGAGCACAAGGCACGGCATACGGCGTTCCCTCTTCGCTCACACCGCTCTACAGCGCGCATCCCTTCGGTGTGGCCGCCGTGCTGCACTGGCGCATTGGGCGTTAGCAACCAACTCCACCTTTCGATGGATATTGAGCAATCACACGCGGAATTTATACTGGCGCCCATGTTCAAGGGCTCAGTTCCAGCCGCATTTGTGGCGTTCCTTGGTCTGCTTACAGTCAGCCTTACCGCTGCACAGTCAGAGGGCGCACAGGCCCCCGCCAAAAGCGGCCAGGAGACCGGCTCGCCGCATCCCGCGCAGTTGGACGCGCAGCATCGCCCTATCACCGCCGGCGGCTTCGTCAAGGACGGTCCCGTCGTATTCGAAGATGCTTCGGAGAAGTCCGGCTTGACCAAATGGACCCACAAGATGGGCACGCCTGCCAAGGACTACATCGTCGAAACCAAAGGCTCCGGCATAGCTCTGCTCGATTACGACAACGACGGATGGGTGGACATATACGTCGTCAATGGCTCGACATTCAAGGCACTCGATGGCAAAGAGCCCGCACCTCACGCCGCGCTCTTTCATAACAACCACGACGGCACATTCACTGACGTGGCCGCACAGGCCGGTGTGACCAATGACCGCTGGGGCTTTGGCGTAGCCATCGCCGATTATGACAACGACGGCTGGCCCGACATCTTTGTGTCGAATTGGGGCGCAAACCGGCTCTACCACAATAACCACAACGGCACATTTACTGACGTTGCCGCCAAGGCCGGCGTTGCGCTCAATGACCCCGCAGCATGGCACTCAGGCGCAACGTGGGGAGACTATGACGGCGACGGCCGGCTCGATCTCTTCGTCGCCGGTTATCTGCATTACGACAAAAACAACATGTCCGCCGCCGGTGGCGCAGATGCGCCCAATGCATTCTGCACCTTTCGCGGCGAAGGGGTAAGCTGCGGCCCGCGCGGCCTCAAGGGCGAAGGCGACCATCTCTTCCACAACAACGGCGACGGCACATTCACGGATGTGAGTGAGAAAGCCGGCGTCTCCGACAAGCCCGGCTACTATGGCCTCGGCGCAGTCTTTGCCGACATCAACAACGACGGCAAACCGGACCTGCTCGTGGGCAACGACTCCACGCCGAACTATCTTTACCTCAACAAAGGCGACGGCACATTTGAAGATGTAAGCTACGCATCAGGCTTTGCACTGAATAACGCAGGCCGCGAAGTGGCCTCAATGGGCATCGCAGTAGGCGACTACGAAAATAATGGGATGCTCGATGTCTTCGATACCTCATTCAGCGACGATTACAAGCCGCTTTACCACAATGAAGGCGACGCCAACCTCACCGACATCAGCTATCAACTTGGCTTTGCCGAAATTTCTGTGCCATTCCTTGGCTGGGGCGATGCCTTCATTGACTACGACAACGACGGCTGGAAGGATCTGCTCTGGGCCAATGGCCACGTTTACCCGCAGGCCGATAAATACGCCTGGGGAACCACATGGGCGCAGCGGCCCATGCTCTTCCACAACATCGGCGGAAAGAAATTTGAGCCTGTGCCGGCCGTGGAAGGCTCCGGCCTCGCGCTCGTTATCGCAGGCCGCGGCATGGCCGTTGGCGACCTCTTCAATGACGGCAAGATCGATGCCGTCATTAACGTGATGGACGGCCATCCGGTGCTGCTACGCAACGTGAGCGCGGATAAAAATCATTGGATTGAGTTCAAGCTCGTCGGCGGGCCTAAAAGTCCGCGCGATGCAGTCGGCGCAACCATCTACGTCACTGCGAACGGTATGAAGCAGCGCGGCGATGTGATAAGCGGCGGCAGTTATCTCTCAAGCAACGATCCGCGCCCGCACTTTGGCCTTGGCACTGCCTCCAGCATCGATGCAATAGAAGTCCACTGGCCCAGCGGCAAGGTCGAGTACTTCACCGCACCCGGCGTGGACCGCATTGTCACGCTCACCGAAGGCAGCGGCAAGTAGCATGCCAAAATATGACAACCACAACTTCTTTATTCGCTTTCGTCGTTGTCACTGTCGGTATCTCCATTGATAGTGATACCAAGTCCACCATTGGTACTTTTTTTCGTTTTGCCGGATATGTCACTCGTTTCCGCGAGTTCTTCGATCAGAAATAAGAGGCGGGTTATGTTCCATCTAATTGGTTCTCTATGCCGTTTGGACAAAGACAGCGGTTGAAAGCATCCTGCCACAAGAAAAACTGCGCTCATAATTCCGAAATAGCGGTTCCGTAGCGCAGGTGCCACGTATATGGCTGCCAGTTCTGCGAAACCGCAGCCGAGGAAAGTGCGCATGGTCAAAAACGCTTCTCGAAATCCCGCAGGAGCTTTTCCGAGCACAGCCAACCATGCTTGCCATTCCTGATCCACCCACTCCCAATTACCTTTGCTAGGCGTGATACCGTATTTCCGTTTCAGAAGTTGCGTGGCTGCCATGCGCTGACACTTTAATACCGGTCGTATCTCAAAAGGAACCTTCTTCTGCCGGGCCCACATAATGATTCTCCATAAATGGCGAACATTCCGTTTGGGTGGCATTCCTTGCAGACGGCCAACGACCTTGTAGAGCCAATCAGAGCCGAGAGTTAAATGAAATATGAAATACCGCTGAGCAAAATAAAGAAAGTCCATAAGCAAATCAGCGAACTATGCCAATATAAAGAAGGTCTGTCCGACTATTAGGCATGAAATAAGAAAGATGAAAAGCAGCGCATATCCTTGAAACGGATATATCTGCCTTGTCTGTTCGAGTGCTTTATGTGCGAACGGGGGATCGGCGTAGACGATAGTAAGCTCAAATACAAGACCTGGAATTATGCCCAGCAGATAAGTGCCGAGACGCTTCGGAATGAGATTCGATGCGTCGATCTTAATCATGTGCTTTCCTATCGCGCTAGTTATTTCAAGGATACGCCAGCTTAGTTGACGCTCCAAGTCTCCTACATCGGAAGATTCACTGGGTGTAGCGCTGCAAATGAGGCTGCAAATGAGATGGAGTATTTGCCCTCCGACAGCAAACGTGTTTCAATCTTGTTATTGAAACAGGGGTGCTCCGCTACGAGCGGGGCTGAGAAATACCCTAGAACCCGATCCGGATAATACCGGCGTGGGAAGTTTCGGCAAGCCACCGTTCCTTCTTAGCGGCATTTCAGCATGGGCGCTCTTGTTTCAGCAGAAACAAGAGGTGTTCCATGGGCCGTAACCAGACCCAAGCCGCTCTCCGGCATACAATTCGTGGCCTCGTGCTTGCCGCGCTTGCAGTTCGCCTCGCCCTGTCGCAAACTCCCGCTGCGCCACAGCAGCAACAGCAGCAGCAGCAAAAACCGCTGCCGCCTGTCACCACCACCATTGAAGTCCACGCCGAAATCAAGGAAACCTATCGCCCCGATGCCGTCACCGTCGGCACGCTCAACGGAGCGCCTCTGCGCGAAACACCCGTCTCGGCTCTTGTCGTCACGCAGCAGCTTCTCGCGGATCAGGATGCGCGCCTGCTCTCGGATGTGGTCAAGAATGACGCTTCCATCGGCGAGGATTACGCGCCTGTGGGCTACTATGGCGACTACGAAATTCGCGGCTTCCCAATCGATCTAGCCACTGGCCTCGAAATCAACGGAATGACCATCGCCGGCGAACAGGATGTGCCGCTTGAAAACAAGGAACGCGTCGAGTTTCTCAAAGGCATTGCAGGCGTGGAGAGCGGCGTCACCACCGCGGGTGGTCTCATCAACTTCGTCACCAAACGCCCCTCGCCCATCAAGGCCATGGACCTCGCCACGGATCATCGCGGCAGCGCATTCGGAGACACCGATCTCGGCTGGCTCTTTGGCAGCGGCAAGCAGGTGGGCACGCGCTTCAACCTCGCTGGGGAGCGCATCGCCAGCTATGTGAACGGCGCCAACGGCTGGCGCGGCATGGGCGCAGGCGCGGCGGACTGGCACATCGCCCCACTGATGAGCCTCAAGTCTGACTTTGAATATCAGCACAAGGTCGAGCGCTCCGTCTGTGGCTATCAACTCCTCGGCGGCGATGTAGTTCCCGACATCGACAAGATTTCTCCCTCGACGATGCTAGGCTTCCAACCCTGGGCGCCACCCAACACCTTTGACACCTACAACACCAGCGTGCGCCTCGACCGCGATCTTCCCCGCAACTGGCAGGCCTTTGGGCAGGCTAGCTTCAGCCACTCGCTCATCGACGACAACGTGATCTACGCCTATGGCAACAGTGAAACCGCTCCGTCTTATTTCTTCGCTCCGGACGGAACCTACGATATCTACGACTACCGCGATCCTGGTGAACTGCGCATCGATGCGCAGGCCGAAGCTCTCGTCGCCGGTAAAATTCGTACCGGTCCCATCACTCAAGACCTCGCCTTTGGCGGCGAGATCTTTCGCCGCAGCGTGCAACAGCCTGGTTATTTCACGCAGGACAATCCATACTCGCCCGATGGCATCATCCAGGCCGGCGCCGTCTATACCTGGATTGGCTCGGAGAATATCTATCAGCCCGATCAGCCGTTCCCCATGGAGAGCCCGGTGCAGCAGGCCGGACCGCGCCGCCTGTGGGAGGACAATCACCAGTCCGCGCTTGTGATGCAGGATCGGCTGCATCTGCCAGGCCGCATCGATCTGCTCGCCGGCGGCCGCCTTGATTCGCTGCGCGATAACAACTACTCGCTCACCTCCGGCTGCACCGACTTCGGCCTTGATCCAAATCCCTGCGTGCCCGTTCCTACCCGCAAGCTTCTCTGGCTGCCCACGTATGCCATCACGTTCACGCCCGTAAGCAGTCTCATGTTGTACAGCAATTACAGCGTGATGCTCTCACTCGGCCCGCAGGGCCCCTGGTGGGTGGATAACGCCAACGACTATCTCGCGCCGTACTTCACACGCCAGGCGGAGATCGGCGCAAAGTACGAGCCCAACCAGCGCATCCTGCTCACCACCGCGCTCTTTCACATGCGCGCGCCGTTCTTCTACCCCAAAATCATTCAGGCTCCCGACAGCTTCTGCTCCTACAACTTTGTCGACGGCAGCCCTGTTGCTCCGGGCGATCTCTGCTTCGAGTCCGAAGGCCGCGAGACGCACAACGGCATCGAGTTGAACGCGCAGGGACGCGCCACGCACTGGCTGCAGCTCACCGCATCCGCCGCCGCCATGAATGCCACCTCCAATAACACAGGCACGCCGTCTTACGACAATAAGCAGGTCATCAACGCGCCGCGCGTTCGCACCGCGGTCTTTGCTGACATGCTCATTCCGCATGCCAGGAATCTCCACCTCATGCCAGGCTGGAGCTATACCGCGCGCAAGGAAGCCACGCGAGACGACGCGGTCAGCGTACCCGGCTACAACCTCTTCAACCTGGGCGCGCGCTACATGCCGCGCGGCGAAGACGGCCATGTTACGCTTCGGCTTTATGCTGACAACATCACCGACAAGCGCTACTGGAAAGACACCGGCGCCAGCTACGGCGACACCTTCATCCACCTTGGCGCGCCTACAACCGTGCGCCTCTCAGCGCATTACACCTTTTAAGGAGCGCACTCGACACGCATGAGCGCCACTGCAAACGCGCACGGACTTGACGGCAAGCTTGTTGCCCCGGACTGGCCTCCGCTCACACGCGACGAGGTGCACAATGTGCTGCGCCACTTTGATTCGCTTGCCGGATCTGTTGAGCTGCTCAGCGTCAGCCCGCGCCCCTTCTCTGCCGCCAGCGTTGTGCGCGTGGGCTCGCGTCGTGTCTTCGTAAAGCGCCATGCGCGCCCGGTGCGCGACGCCGCTTCTCTGGGCGAGGAGCATGCTTTCATGGCGCATCTTCGCGCGCGCGGAGCAAGCGTGCCGCTTGTCCTCGCAGATCGCAGTGGCACAACCACAATCGAAATCGACAACTGGACTTATGAAGTCCACGAGCTTCCCCGCGGTATCGATCTCTACGAAGACGCCATCTCATGGACCCCGTTCTTTTACACCAGTCATGCACATTCTGCAGGCCGCACGCTCGCGCAGTTGCATCTGGCGTCAGCGGGCTTTAGCGCTCCAGTTCGCAAGCACAGCCCACTCGTTGCAGGCTTCAGCATCTTCGCCGCACAGAACTCGCACAACGCGTTGCAGTCGTATTTATCTTGGCGGCCGAAATTGAACGCATATCTTGAACGCGCCTCCTGGCTCGCCGAATCGATGGACCTTCTTGCGCCATTCCACGCCGAGTTGGTGCCGCTATTGCCCGCGCTCACGCCACTCTGGACACATAACGATCTTCATCCTTCCAATCTCTTCTGGTCCGCATCCAGCCCAGCCGCGCGCGCCACTGCCATCATCGATTTCGGCCTCTCCGATCGCACCACCGCTGTGCACGACATCGCTCATGCCATCGAGCGCAGCATGGTTGAGTGGCTCGCGCTCCTGCAGTCGCCCCACGCACCGCGCAGCGTGCCCGTTCATCTCGACCATCTGTTCGCACTACTCGATGGATACAACTCCGTGCGGCCTCTCAGCCGTGAGGAGCGCGCCGCACTTGCGCCGCTTACCGCGCTCTGCCACGTGGAGTTCGCACTTTCAGAAGCCGATTACTTCCTCACCGTACTGCACTCCGAAGATAAGGCCCGCATCGCCTGCGAGAGCTACCTGCTTGGCCACGCGCGCTGGTGGCGAGAAGCCGACGCAGCTCTGCTGAACAAAATTCGCGCATGGGCCGAGGCTGAATCCGCATGATCGCTTATCTTCTCGCACGCTGGCTTGAGTGGCTGGGCGTCATTACCACCTGCCTCGGAATCTGGCTCACCACGCGGCGCAATCTTCTGTGCTGGCCCATCACGCTTGCCGCAGACATCATTTATCTCATCGTTTACTACCGCACCTCCCTCTTATCGGACACGCTCCTGCAGGTTTTCTTCGTCGCATTTACGCTTTATGGCTGGTGGAACTGGCATCGCGGAGTCCGCGCGGAAGGCGAAGTCCGCATTCAAAAGCTCGCGCCTTCCAGCGCCGTCATCGCCATTATTTTGGGAGCCATTGGCAGTGTTGTGCTCGGCTTCATCACGCAGCATCTGCATGCAGCCCTGCCCTGGCTCGACGCACCCCTCGCCAGCTATAGCCTCGTCGCCAGCTATTGGCAGGCGCGCAAACACATCGCTAACTGGTGGCTCTGGATTGTCATCGATATTCTTTATGTCGGCGAATACATCTACAAGAATCTCTGGCCCACAGCGCTGCTTTACGCGCTGCTCGTAGCACTCGCCATCCTTGGCCTTCGCAGTTGGAGTCAGGCTCCCATTGAGGCTGCGTCTTGAATCCCCGCCTGCACCACGTTCTCAAGTGGCTTTCCCTGGATGTAGCGTTCCAGCTCCGCCGCCACTACCTTCAGAGCCCGCTGCATAAATCGCGGACTCGAACCCCCGATGTGCGGCGTGATGTACAGGTTTGGGCATTTCCACAGCGGGTGTGCCTCGGGCAACGGCTCCGGGGCAGTCACATCAATAGCCGCGCGAATCCTGCCCGAATTCAGCGCCTCCACTAAAGCATCCGTCTGCACTACCGGCCCGCGTGCTGCATTCACCAGCAGCGCTCCCTGCTTCATCCGGCTCATCTCCCGCGCACCCATCAGACCGTGCGACTCCGGAGTCAGCGGCAGAATCAGAATCACAATATCGGCATCCGGTAGAAGCCCACCTAGCTCGCTCACTGGATGCACCATCGGTGCCGTGCGCGCCGTGCGTGCCACGCGCGTCAGCTCCACATCGAACGGTTGGAGCATCCGCTCAATATCTTTGCCGATGGACCCATAGCCCACCATCAACACTTTTCTTCCCGCCAGTTCTTCCTGCATCACCGGCGGATAGATCGCACCCTCATCCGGATGCAGCCGCGCATATAGCTCAGCAGCTTCCTTTCGCCGTTTCCAATTGCCGGAGGCTTGAATATCGCAATAGAGCGGCACATACTTCAGCGACGCAAAGATCGCCGCCATCGTCCATTCCGCAGTAGCGATATTGTGCGCTCCACGCGCGTTGCAGATCGTCACGCGTGGCCCTACAGTCTCTGGAATCCATTCGGTGCCCGCCATCAACGAGAGCACCAGCTTCACACCGCGCAGACGCTGCCATATCTCCTTCGCACGCGGCGTCAGCGCATCAGGAATCCACACATCCAGATCCACATCGTGGTCAAGCCCCGCCTCAAGCGGTACCATCTCCGCGCCTGTCGGCATCACGGTCAACAGGCTCGCATCAATTCTCGCTGGATAGCCGACTCTCATCATCGATCCGTACACTTCTCCTCTGCGGTTTAACGAAAAAACTTCCGAAGTGCCTCCGCACACGCTTCAATCTCCGCCACCGGGATTGCATAGCTAAAGCGCAGGTGCCCTTCACCCTGTGCGCCAAAGACCGAACCGGGAATGGTGGCGATGTGCGCCTTTTCAAGCAGTATCTGCGCGGCTGCGCGGCTGTTTTTGTCAATCTTCTCCGCACTTGGAAAAGCATAAAAAGCCCCCGCCGGCGGCGCGCACTCAAGGCCTACTTCATTCAGCGCCCTCACCAGCAGATCCCGCCGCTTACGATACTCTTCGCGCGTGGCCGTAATTCTTTCCTCTGGTGTCTTCAACGCCTCAACCATTGCGTATTGCACAAACGTCGTCACGCCATTCGTCGAGTAAAGCACGATCTTCTTCAGTGCTGACATGAACGGCTCCTTCGCAACCGCATATCCGCCCCGCCAGCCCGTCATGCCATACGATTTCGAAAACGTGTAGCAGGTAATTGTGCGCTCGGCCATGCCCGGAAGCGAGGCAATCGAAAAATGCTCGCCCTCATACACCAGATCCTCATACGCCTCATCTGCAATCACAATCAGATCGCGCTCAATGGCAAACGCAGCAACTTCTTCCGCTTCCGCGCGCGTAAACACCAGCCCGCTCGGATTCTGCGGCGTGTTGTAGTAAACCGCCCGCGTCTTCTCCGTGGCAAACTGCTCCAGCGTCTCGCGAATCCCATTGCGCCGCGCCGTCACCGAAGGCACCAGCAGAGGCCGCGCTTGTGTTCCCGTAACCAGATCAGCGATCGGCGTCCAATACGGCGAGAAGACAAGGCAATCATCGCCTGGGTCCAGCACGCTCTGAAACGTTGCATAGAGCGCCTGCGACCCGCCCACCGTGGCAATCACTTCATCTTCCGTCACCTGAATTTTGTTCTTGCGCGACAGCTTCTCCACCAGCGCGCGCCGCAACGGCGCAATCCCGGAAGACGGCGCATAATGCGTCTGGTTCTCCACCAGCGCGCGCACCGCAGCAAACTTGATCTCATCCGGCGTTTCAAAGAAAGGCTCGCCGCCGTGCAGTGAGTGTACCGTCTGTCCTTCAGCGCGTATCGCCATCACCTTGTTGCGAATCTGCACAATGTCCGAGAAACCCACTTCATCCAGCCGGCGCGCAAGCCGGATCCCGCTTTGCCTGGTCGTAGTCATCGCCCCGCCTTTCCATGTATCTCGTCTGCTTCCAGAATATCCGACAAATAACCTTACACCGCGCCGTGGTTGGTGCGCTCGCTCACGCTGAAGTGGTCACACCGCAAGCAGCTCCGTGTATACCGCCATGCCCACCACCGCGTCCACTCGCATTGCATCTAGCGTATCCACTTCCTGCTGCGATCGAATTCCACCCGCGACAATCAGCTGTCGCTCCGTCAGCTTGCGCAGCCGCTGGGCCACATCGAACGGAAAGCCTTGCATCATCCCTTCACCATCCACATGCGTATACAGAAACGCCGATGCATATTTTTCCAGCGCGGGAATTGCCGCATCCGGTGTCAAATCCACATTTGCCTTCCAGCCCTTCACGGCAATGAGCCCATTCTTTGTATCAATGCCGGCCACAATTCGCTCCACGCCCAACGCATCTGCCAACTCCGCGGCAAATGCTCGATTCACAGATCCCTCCTCTGTGAACAGCGCCGATCCAATGATGACGCGCCTCGCGCCTGCATCGAGAAGCTGCTTCCCACGCTCCGCAGTGCGTACTCCGCCGCCCACCTGGCACAGCAGCCGCTTGCATATCTGCTCCACCAGCTCCGCATTCTCGCCCTGCCGCATCGCTGCGTCCAGATCGATGAGTTGCACCAGCGGGAAGCGTGAGAACTTCTCGATCCAATATTCAAAATCATCAAAAGCAAGCCGCAATTTTTCGCCCTGCACAAGCTGAACAATGCGTCCACCCAGCAGATCAATCGAAGGAATCAGCATGGCAGCCTCATGGAAATTCCCGCCTGCGCAAGCTCTTCTTTGAGAGACCGCGCACTCTTGAAGCCAAAGTGAAAGATGCTCGCCGCCAGCGCCGCATCTGCTTTGCCGCGTGTAAACACATCCGCAAAATGCAAAACAGTTCCCGCTCCGCCGGAAGCAATTACTGGAATCCGCACAGCCTCGCTCACTGCGGCTGTCAGCTCGCAGTCAAAGCCCGCGCGTGTGCCGTCTGAATCCATTGACGTCAGCAGGATCTCGCCCGCTCCGCGCGCCTCGGCTTCACGAGCCCACTCCACAACCTTGCGGCCGGCAGCCTTGCGCCCGCCCTGCACATACACCTGCGCTTCGCGCACAGGATCAGCGACCTCGGGATCACGTCGGGCATCAATCGCCACCACCACTGCCTGCGATCCAAAGCTGCGACCAATCTCCGCAATCAGCTCCGGATTTGCCAGAGCCGCAGAGTTAATGCTCACCTTGTCCGCGCCTGCCGTAAAAACCTCTTCAGCATCCTGCACCGTGCGGATTCCCCCGCCCACAGTAAAGGGAACAAACAGCTCTCGCCCCGTGCGGTCCACTGTATCAAGCAACGTCTGTCGGCCCTCATGCGTCGCCGTAATGTCCAGCAGCACAATCTCGTCTGCGCCCTCACGCGCATGACGCGCGGCAAGCTGCGCCGGATCGCCCGCGTCCACCATATCCACAAACTGCACTCCCTTCACCACGCGGCCTGCATGCACATCGAGACACGCGATAATACGTCTCGTAATCATCGCGCCATCTCCAGAAAGTTACGCAAAATCTTCAATCCCGCCTCGCCTGATTTCTCTGGATGAAACTGCACACCCATCACATTGCCTCGCTCCACAGCCGCCGCGAACGGCTCCATGTACTCCGTCGTTGCCGCGGTATCCGCGGTGACAGGCGCTTTGTACGCATGCGTAAAGTACACAAACTCGCCCGGCTCGATCCCCGCCAGCAGGCGCGAGGCTGGGCGCGGCGCAATCGAGTTCCATCCCACATGCGGCACCTTCTCTGCGCCATCCGGAAACCGCGCGCACGACTCCGCAAAGTACCCCAGACCCGCATGTTCCGGCGCTTCCGCTGAACCCGCATAAAGCCACTGCATTCCTACGCAGATGCCCAAAAACGGTATGCCGCGTGCAATTGCTTCTCGTATCGCGCCAGTCATGCCCGTCGCATTCAGTCTCTCTGTCGCAGCAAAGTGTCCCACACCCGGCATCACAATGCGTTCTGCATTTCCAATCGGCGCAAGATCAGCATCCGTCACCACTACTTCTGCGCCAAGATGCGTCAGAGCCTTGAGTACGGAAGTCAGGTTGCCAGCTTTGTAATCGATCACCGTTACGCGCATCACAGCAAGCCCTTTGTGCTCGGCAGCATCTTGCCTAGTTGTTTATCCCTGCTGCATGCCACGCGCAACGCCCGAGCAAATGCCTTGAAGATCGCCTCGATCTTGTGATGATTCGATCGCCCGTACATCGTCTTCACATGCACATTCGCGCGCGCGCCCCGCGCAAAGCCCTCAAAGAAATCCGTCACCAGCTCACTCTGTAAATCGCCAACCAATCTCGTGCGCACCTTCGCATCAACAACATAAGCAGTACGTCCGCTCAGATCGACAGCCGCAATCGCCAGAGTCTCATCCATCGGCATCACAAAGTAGCCCGCTCGCAGAATCCCGCGCTTGTCTCCCAGAGCTCGGTCAAAAGCCTCACCAAGCGCAATGCCCACATCTTCCACCGTGTGATGCTGGTCCACATCGAGATCGCCGTCGCACTTGAGGTCAAGATCGAACGCTCCATGCCGCGTGAACAACTCCATCATGTGATCGAAGAAGCGAATCCCCGTCGTTATCTTGTATTGCCCTGAGCCTTCAATCACCAGCCGGATCGCAATCTTCGTCTCCGTTGTGTTGCGCGCAAACTCCGTTGTGCGCTTTGCTTCGCTCATCGTCTCACTCCACTCAACTCAATCGTCTCCTTCGCTGCTTCCATTGCTGCAACTGCACGACGCATCTGCTCGCGCGTGCCCACCGTGATGCGTACGCAACCATCGCATACCGGATCGCTCGACCTGTCGCGCACCAGAACGCCCGCCGCGCTCATGCGGCGCACAAACTCTGCGTGCTGCGCTCCAATCTCAACCAGAACAAAATTTGCCCGGCTCGGCCAGCGGCGAATCCCCATCGCATCAAGCGCAGTCTCAAACTCCGTCCGCGCTGCCAGAACTTCTGCGACATAATTGACAAGATATTCCGAATCACTCAATGCAGCAGGCAGACACGCCAGCGCCACCTGGTTCACGCTATACGGCGAAAGCACGCGTCGAATCCAGCGCATATTTTCCACGCCACTCGCTAATAGTCCCACGCGCAGACCAGCCAGCCCGTAGGCCTTCGAAAATGTGCGCGCCACCACCAGGTTCGGCAGCTCGCCGAGCAGATCCATCACAGTTTCACCGTAGAAGTGAAAGTAAGCTTCATCCACAAGCACAATCGCCTGCGGCGCGCGCTCAGCAATCGCCACAATCTGCTCGCGCGTGGCCACCGATCCAGCGGGACTGTTCGGGTTCGCAATCGCGACAATCTTCGTCTTCGGCAAGATCGCTGCCATCAACCGCTCGAATGGAAATGCAAGGTCGCCCGCTGCAGGCACCGCCACAATCTTCGCGTCGGTCGCGGTGGCGTACACCTCATACATCGTGTACGTCGGCACAGGAAGCAGCAGTTCGTCTCCGGCATCGAGAAAGGCCTCAAAGAGCACGTGGATCGCCTCATCTACGCCGTTGGTCAGCGCCACATTTTCCGGCTTCAAACCCAAATGTGCAGCAACCATCGCCTCCACCGGCGCGCGTTCCGGATAGCGCGTCAGATTTTCAGTCGATATGCGCGCCAGCACCTCGCGCACCGCCGGCGAACACGCCACCGTGTTCTCGTTAAAATCCAACCGCATTGCATCACGACAGCCCAGCGGCGGATGATATTCCTTCATCGCCTCCACGCGTGCGCGCGCCTTTGGAAATATCGTAGAAGGGAACTCAGCCATTCGCCTTCCTCCCACGCCGCGCGTTTTTCAAACTGGCGCTCTTCAGCCGCACTCGCACAGTCTCCGCATGTGCCTTCAAACCCTCCGCTTCGGCCAGAAGCACGGCCTTCGGACCCAGCTCGCGGATCGCTTCCGCGTCATACTCCTGCACCGTGATGAGCTTTACAAAATCATTCCCACTCAGTCCGCCGCGCACGCGCGCCAAGCCGCCGGTGGGCAGTGTATGGTTTGGTCCGGAGATGTAATCCCCCATCGGCTGCGCCGACCAGCGTCCCACAAAGACCGATCCCGCATTCCGCACCCACGCAAGATCTTCCATCGAATCCACCGTCAGATGCTCGGGCGCGATACGATTCGTCAGCTTGCGCGCCTCTTCAATCGACGCCGCCACAATCACAGCACCATTCCGCTTCAAGGCCTCGCGCGCAACCGCATTCGTTCGCGCCCGCGCCTTCGTCTCCGCAATCACCTCTTCAGCCAGCGCCTTGCGTGTCGTGATAAAAATCGCGAGCGCTTCCGGATCGTGTTCTGCCTGCGCCACAAGATCAGATGCAATCTCTGCCGCCGTGCCGCGCTCGCTCGTCACCACAATCTCCGTCGGCCCCGCAAGCATATCAATCGCGCAATCGAACGCAACCTCCCGCTTGGCAGCAGTTACATACAAATTTCCAGGCCCAACAATCTTGTCCACCCGCGCAATGCTTTCCGTTCCATACGCCAGCGCTGCAATCGCCTGCGCGCCGCCTACGCGATAAAACTCAGTAATGCCCAGCAGATGTGCCGCAGCCAGCGTCTCGCGCGCAGGATTAGCTGAGACCGCGACAATTCGCTCCACACCCGCCACCTGCGCGGGAACCGCAGTCATCAACAAGGTTGACGGCAGCGGATGCCTTCCGCTCGGCACATAACATCCCACCGCGTCCAGCGGGCGCACAAGCTGTCCTGTAATAAGTCCCGCAATCGGTGCGCATTTCCAGGCCTGCGGCATCTGCCTCTCCGCAAATCCGCGAATCTGCTTCGCAGCCGTCGTCAAAGCGGCACGCATAGCCGCGTCACAAGCCTCCCATGCAGCAGTCATTTCATTTGCGCCAATACGAAGATCCTCAACATCGACAAGCCCATCGAGCTTCTTCGCATGCCGCAGCAGCGCGCGGTCGCCACCGCGCCGCACATCGGCCACAATGCGGCGCACCGCGGGCAAGACACTATCGAGCGATGTCCCACCCCGCGTCTCCAGCGCCGCAATCATCTCGGCAGCCTTGCGTGCGCCGCGCCCGGTTGTCTGTATCAACCGCATCAGAGCACAACCTTATTCAGCGGATACTCCACAATCCCCGTAGCCTGCGCCGCCTTTAATCGCGGAATCACATCGCGCGCCACCCGGTCTTCCAGAATCGTGTTCACCGCCACCCACTCCGCATCGCTCAACTGCGAGACCGTCGGCGAGTTCAACGAAGGCAGCACTGCAAGTACCGCGTCCAGGTTGACCTTCTTCACATTCAGCATCAGGCCCACCTGCGACTGCGCATCAATTGCCCCGCGCAGCATCAACGCCAGCGACTCGAGCTTTTCCTTCTTCCACACATCGGCCAATGCTGCCTTGCTTGCAATGAAATGCGTCTCGCTCTCCATTACCGTGTCAATAATCTTCAGATGGTTTGCCTTGAGCGAGCTGCCTGTCTCCGTCACTTCCACAATCGCATCGGCCAGCATGGGCGGCTTCACTTCCGTTGCGCCCCAACTGAATTCCACCTTCACGTTCACGCCCTTGTTCGCAAAGTACCGCTTGCTCACTTCAACAAGTTCCGTTGCAATGATCTTGCCTTCCAGATCTTCAGCTTTCTCAAAGCCTGAGTTCTCCGGAACCGCCAGCACCCAGCGCACCTTACGCCTGCTCTGCTTGGCATAAGTCAGCGTGGTCACACTCGTTAGCTCCAGGCCGCTCTCCACCACCCAGTCAATCCCGGTCAGCCCCGCATCCAGCACACCGTGATCCACATAGCGCGCCATCTCCTGCGCGCGAATCAGCATGCATTCAATCTCGCTGTCATCAATCGTAGGAAAGTAAGACCGCCCATCCGCGTAGATATTCCAGCCCGCGCGCTTGAACAGCGCAATGGTTGCATCCTGCAGGCTTCCCTTGGGAATTCCGAGTCTCAGCTTATTTGCCACTTGCGGCCTCCGTGTTCTCAGCACCCAGTGCAATCGGTCGAGTAAAGCAGCTCACCGTGCCCTCGTGGCACACCAGCCCATCGCCTTCCACCTCCACGCGAAAGAGCAGCGTGTCGGTGTCGCAATCGGTTGAAGCCGAGATAATCCGCAGTCTGTTGCCGCTCGTCTCGCCTTTCATCCACAGCTTCTGGCGCGTTCTGCTCCAGAAGGTTACAAAGCCCGTCTCCAGCGTCTTTGCATAGCTTGTGGGATTCAGAAACCCCAGCATCAGTACTTCACCCGTCTTCGCGTCCTGCACAATGCCGGGCGCCAGTCCGTCCATTTTCTCGAAGTCAATCATGACCCTGTCTCTATCGTGGTTTGAACTGCGTGGACAAAAGAAAAAGCCCGCTGGCGTTTTGCCGGCGGGCTTGCTGGTCTTACTTGAATCTCTGGCGCTTTACTTCAGGCCATAGCAGTCCGCCGACATGGAGTGTCCATGATGATGGTGATGGCGGCGATGGTTGAAGCTCTGCATCTGACTGCAACAGTAAGAGCAGGCCCCGGAATCTGTCAACCTCGGAGAAAAGCTAACGATTGACAGCTCTCCGTTTCGGCGCGTTCTCCAGCGCGTGCAGCGTGGCGTAAAAAGATGGCTTGGGTTTGAAGTCCGCATCGAAGAGCAGCGGCCTCTGCGGCAGATGATCGTCCCGCCGGTAATCCTTGAAATACACCGAGTTGTACCAGCTATACGGGTCAACCAGACCCCATGTAACCGCAGCGGCAACGGCGGGCGAATCAAGAATGACCGCAAGATAGCGGGCGTAGATGTCGGCGACGAGCCGGTCACGCTCGGCAAAGTCGGCGGGGGCTTCGCGATCATCAACGTCGAGCTCCGTAATGACGATCTTGAGCTTGCGCGCGGCGATGTCCTCGAGAAACTTGCGGAAGCGCGCCTCACGGAAGTTGCCAAACTGTTTGTACTTGAGATGGGACTGGATGCCCAAGCCGTCAATTGGCGCGCCGGCGGCCTGAAGCTTATCGAGCAGCTTCATCACGGCAGTGCGGCGGGCCTCCTGCCAGGGAACGTCAAGCTCGACGTCATACTCGTTGTAGAGCAAGAGCGCCTGCGGGTCCGCGGCGCGAGCTTCTTTGAATGCCGTGGCGAACACCTGGACGGCGTTGTTCAGGCCGAGAGTGCGCACGAGCGCGCTGTTAACGCGCAGACCGTCAGGTCCCTGCTGCGGCGGCTCGACGACTTCATTGAGGACATTCCATGACCAGACATGGCCTCTGTAGAAGCCGGCAAGGCGCCGGATATGAGCCGAGATGGCCGCTTCGGCCTGTGAGGCGGTGAGCTGGTCGATCCAGGCGGGTGTGCGTAGATACCAGAGCAGATGCGCGCCGGTGATACGCAGGCCGCGATCAATGGCAATGGCAACGTTCGGATCGACAGAGTCGTTCTCGTGGAGTGCGTCCGGGTCAGCCGATGTGGGGGCAATATCCTGCCAGGAAAGGTTGGCTGCGTCGAGAGCGGCCTGCCGCGTGAATAACTGCTCATAGGCCGGTGGAGCCTGGGCGAAATGCTGGTCGGAGTTGGAGCCGAAAAGGATACCGCGGGCCGCAGCAGTTTCGCGCAAAGCGGCTATCTCAGGCTCGGCCAGAACGCTAAAGGGGAAGGCTGTTGTCAGAGCGGATGTGGCAAGCATCCGCAAACATGCACGTCGGCTGAGGGAAATCATGCGGGCCAAGTATAACTTTGGCCTGCATGAGCATGCAATTTGAGAGTGTTCTCCAGGTGAAAGCCACCACGGCGCGAAATTAAATTTTCAAAATTACTGCGGAGGAGCCTGTGGCGGCTGCCCGCCTGCCGGGCCGCCATTCGCACCCGGTCCGCCGCCCGGTCCCTGACCCATTACAGACACTGCCGTGGCCACAAATGCGCCGCCCTTCAGCGCACCATCCACACGCACCGTATCGCCCACCTGCACGTCGGCCAGCGTAATTGGATCGCGCCGTTTGCGGAAGGTCGTGTTCTCGTCGGCCACAAAGGCGTGCGAAGCATGATCCACATTGCTCTCAATCGTCACCTTGGTCTCGTTCACCGCCGTCACGCGCCCCATCAGCCACGTCTTGCCAAAGTTGGCCTGCATCTCGCGCAACTGTTTGGCGCTCTCGGGGTCCAACTGCATCACCATGACTGCGCCCACGGACTTCGCGGTGTCATCAATCTCGCCGCCGGCAACAATGATGTCGCCCACTTTAATGTCCGTAGCCTTGATCGCAACCGGCGGATCCCCTTGCCGACCGCCAAAGCCGTCGCGTCCGCCGTTGCCGCCGCCGCGCGCAGCCCCTGCGCCTTGCTGGCCGTCATTCGCCGCGCCTGCAGGCCTCGGAACACTCTTCACGATCCGCGTATTCGCGCTGAAATGTACGGTATAAACCTCGCCCGCTTCGTTCTTCACCATGAAATGGTCAGCCGCAGCTTCCGTGACGGTTCCCGTCACGCGGCGGCCCATCTGGCCCGTGCCTCTGCCGCGCCCCTGGCCATTACCCTGGCCCTGCTGCGAGGTGGCGCCCGCATCCTGCTGTGCCACGGCAGCCGCACTGGGCGCGAGCGCCAAAACCACTACACCAAACGCAAAAGCCTGCGCACTACAAAAACGGAATCTCATCGTCTTTCTCCTACATAAGAGTAGACGCACAAATCCGATTCGCAGATGACGCCTACCTCGGGCTTTGGTTTTGCTCCAGCATCATTGTCTGAAAAGCCGGCATGTCATGCAGCGCAGTAAACTGCTCATCCTCGGAAATCTTCTTCGGATTTGTGAATCCCTCGTTCAGGGCCATCCGCAGATATTCAATCGCCTGCACCTTCGCGCCCGTCAGCATGCAGCCTTTGGCCATGTAGTAGTTCATCGCCCCACGGTCCTGCGTAGCAGTCGGATTCTCAACCCGCACTCCCGCCGCGCGAGAAAAGACCGTCGGATCGATCGCCAGCGCTGCCCGGTATTCCTCCCACCCCTTCTTGTACTTATGGTCGGAGAGATACGCTGTTCCCAGATTCTTATGAAAGAGCGGCGAGGTCGGATCCAGCTTCTCTGCCTTGCGGTACTGCTTTTCCGCATCGTTAAATCGCCGCGCCGATATCGCTATGGATCCGATGTTGTTTACCACGGAAGCGTTCTTCGGCTCCAGACGGTGCGCTACATCGTAGCAGCGCAGCGCGTCCACGTTGTTGTAAAGCAACTGATGGGCGATTCCCATCTTGTTCCACACCGCGGCTGAGTCCTGCGGCGCTCGCTTATACGCCTCAATCGCAGCCTGATACCTCTGATGTTCCATCAATGCGTCGCCTTCGCTCTCGGCCGGGCTCTGCACCGGCGTGGCTGCGCGCGCCGCCACGCCCGCGCCACTGCTCTGCTGCGTGGGCGTCGCATAAGAAATGGAAGCCATCGCAGCGCCCGCGCTGCTCACCGTCTCTTCTTCTGGCGGCTGGCTCCAAGCCGCCAGGGACACCATACCAAGCACTGCCAACGCCGGCAATCCGGCCCTGTAAACAAAAATCCGCGATTTTGCCATGACTTCCTCCTTGCCTCTGAAGGAACGCGACGTATTATAGTCCTATTTGCATTCTGTTTGCTCACGGAGGATCTAAACATTTCCTTCGATGGCAGAATTCACAATTTGGTGAGCCGAATCTCGAAATCGGCATCTAATGTGAAGTAACGGTCGTTTACGCTACGGAATCAGTACGGGAGGCGTATCGCCATCGCCACGGCCACGGACACCGCTGCAGCTCAATTGGCTTTTGCCGGCTCTTTGCATGACCGCTTCCGCGTTACGCGTCGCCGCACCTTGGACCTGACCGCGCCGCTCACTCCGGAAGACATGATGGTGCAGTCCTGTCTGGAGGCCTCGCCCGTCAAATGGCACCTGGCTCACACCGCCTGGTTCTTTGAATCTTTCATCCTGCGTGAATTTCTCCCCGGCTACAAAGCCTTTCACCCGGACTTCGTCTGGCTCTTCAACAGCTATTACCAGACCTTCGCCGCATTTCCGGAAAAGCGTCTGCGCTCCTCCTTTTCCCGCCCCGCGCTCCATGACATTCTCCGTTTCCGCACTTACGTGGACGAACATATCCACAGGCTGCTCGAAAGCAATCCGCCCGCTGAAGCCCTTGCTCGGATTGAACTCGGCCTCTATCACGAAGAGCAGCATCAGGAGCTGATCCTTACCGACATCCTGCACGCCTTCTTCACCAATCCGCTGCGCCCGGTCTATCTGCCAGCTTCGCCTGAACTGGCTCAGCAGTCCGCTCAGCCGCATGCGGATCCAATCCGCTTCATCCCGCATAAAGGCGGTCTGCACGACATCGGCCACTCCGGCGCGGGGTTCTGCTTCGATAACGAACTGCCCCGTCATCGCGTCTGGCTGGAGCCGTACTCTCTCGCCGATCGCCTCGTCACTTGCGCGGAATTTGCGGAATTCATTGCGGACGGAGGCTACCGCCGTCCCGAACTCTGGCTCTCTGACGGCTGGAATGCCGTACAGGAGCAGAAATGGCGCGCCCCACTCTACTGGGATAGAAACGATGACGACGCGAGCGTCACATCCAAATGGAGCGTCTTTACGCTACACGGTGCCATGAGCTTCGATCAGGTTGCCAACTCGCCCGTAAGCCACATCAGCTTCTATGAGGCCGATGCCTACGCCCACTGGGCCGGCTACCGCCTGCCAACAGAATTTGAGTGGGAAGCTGCTGTCGAATCTTCCACCTCTCCAGTCCAAAACGAGAACGGCACAAAGTGCCAAGACGAGAACAGTGCGAAGCACCGGTGGGAGTGGACCGCAAGTGCCTATTTGCCGTATCCCGGCTTTCACCCTCTTCCCGGCTCGCTCGGCGAATATAACGGCAAGTTCATGAGCGGACAGATGGTTCTCCGCGGAGGTTCCTGTTGCACCCCGCCCGGCCACACCCGTCCCAGTTATCGAAATTTTTTTGCTCCTGCAACGCGCTGGCAATTTTCCGGAATCAGACTGGCCCGAAAGAGTGAATAGCTTGTGCGTCCCTTTTGCTATCGTCTACGCTGCGCCGCCTGTTGTAGTATGCGGTGGCTCGAAGTCTGAAGTTTGTATTGCGGCATTTTTTAACGTTACGGCGAATCATCCTGAGCCGAAAAACTCGCATCACATGGGTCTGCATGACAACTCTTTCGCTTCCTCTCAACACCGTTGCCTCACAGCAAGTTTTCGCAGCCGTAAACGAAGGGCTTCTTTCCTCCCCCAAAACCCTCCCCGCGTGGCTCTTCTACGATGAAACCGGTTCTCGTCTCTTTGACCGCATCACTGAATTGCCTGAGTACTATCTCACTCGCACAGAGCGCGCTATCTTCACCGCCAACGCCGCTGAAGTCGTAGCCCTCGCCGCCGGCACCCAGGCTCTTCAGATCGTCGAGCTTGGCGCCGGCTCCTGCGACAAGACATGCATTCTGCTTCAGGCCGCAGTCGAGCGTCAGGACACCGTTCTCTATGAACCTGTCGACGTCTCCCCTGCGCCACTCGAAGAAGCCCAGGAGCGCATCGAGCGCGAGATTCCCGGCGTCCTCGTCTCACCTCGCGTGCAGGACTATACCCGCTCGCTCGCTCTCGATCCGCCGCTCAGTGGCGAGCGCCGTCTCGTTCTCTACATTGGCTCCAGCATCGGCAACTTCGAACCCGCAGAGGCTCACGCCCTGCTCGCCGAGATTCGCTCCACTCTGGCTCCCGGCGATACCGTTCTCGTCGGCGTCGATCTCGTCAAAGAGGAAGCGCTTCTGCACGCCGCCTACAATGACGAAGCCGGCATCACGGAAGCCTTCAATCGCAACCTCCTTCACCGGCTCAACCGCGAGCTGGGCGCAAACTTCAAGCCCGATCTCTTCGCCCATCGCGCCATCTGGAACCCTCAGCACTCGCGCATCGAGATGCACCTCGAGAGCCTGCTCCGCCAGATCATCACCATACCCGGCTCTCACACCGAATTCGGGATGGGTCAGGACATACAAATCGAGTTCGCCCGCGGCGAGACCATCCACACCGAAAACAGCTATAAATATCGCCCCGGCCAGACAGAATCCATGCTGGAGGCCGTCGGCTTTACCCCGCTCAAGACCTGGACCGACAAGCGCGGCTGGTTTGGAGTCTCACTCGCCCGCGCCGCCTGAATATGCAGAGAACCAAGTGCCCAGGTCCGTTTTTTCGGGCCTGGGATCACATATTCTCCTCCGTGGACTCCAGCTTCCGAGGTCTTTGTTTTTCTGACCCCTGATCCCTGCCTTTATTCGATAAACTGAAAAGCGATGAATCGCACAGCGCGGTGGCTTATCGGCTCAGTGGCGTTTTGCGCCCTCGGGGCTTCGATCTCGAATCTCGCCGGGTGCGGCATGGAAGCCGCACCGCAGCCCCCTTCACTCAAGCTACCCGAGCGCGTAACGGATCTTGCCGCCGTCCGAGCGGGCAATCAGGTCACGCTCACCTGGACCACGCCAAAGCATGACACCGACAAAGTCATCCTGAAAGGCGATGTGACCGCTGCCATCTGCCGCCAGGAGAGCGGCAACAACTGCCTTCCCGCCGGAACAATTCAGGCTGCTGCCGGCACAAAGGGCACATTTACAGAAGCGCTTCCGCCTCAGCTCACCAGCGGGGCGCCGCGCAGCCTTGCTTACTTCGTCGAGCTCAAAAATCACCGGGGCCGTTCCGCCGGCCCATCCAATGTAACCATCGTTCTCGCCGGACAAGCCCCGGCTGCGGTCACGGACCTCGCCGCCGCGCTTCACAAGCAGGGAGTCGCGCTCCACTGGACCGCAGGCTCAAGCACCCAGTCCATCCGCCTTTACCGCAAGCTGCTCTCCGTCCCGCAGAAAAAACAGGACAGCGGCCCGCTCGCCGCACCGAAGCAAGCGGCGGAAATCACCCTTCTCGTCGATTCCGACACTGGCCGCGCCCTCGATTCCGCCGTCGAATTCAGTTCCGACTACGAGTACCGCGCTCAGCGCGTTGCCCGCCTCCAGATCGGCGAACAGACTCTGGAACTCAGCGGCGAAATCTCCGCGCCCGTCCGCATCACGGTCGAAGACACCTTTCCACCCGCCGTCCCTACCGGGCTCGCAGCCGTCGCCACAGCCGCAACCACCGCCACGCCCGCATCTCCCGCAACACCCGCATCTCCCGCAACACCCGCATCTCCCGCAACACCCGCAGCAATTGACCTGAGCTGGCTTCCTGTCACCGATCGCAACCTCGCCGGCTACGTCGTCTACCGCCGCGAGGGCGACGGAGCCTGGCAGCGCATCTCACCCGCGCAACCGCCTATCGTCGGGCCGGCCTTCCACGACATCCAGGTCCAGCCCGGCCATACCTACCGCTACGCCGTTGCATCCATCAGCCCAACCGGCCATGAGAGCGCCCGCAGCGCCGAAGCCGAAGAGACCGTCCCCGCTCCATAACCTGTTTCATCATCTTAGGAATCCCAGCCAGAAATTCCCTTTGGTACACTTATCGCGTCAGGCGCACATGCTATGGCCATCATTCTCAATCCCGATCTGGAGCAGCGCATCGCACTCAAGGTGGAGAGTGGCCAATACCACTCTGCCGATGAGGTGATCGAGCAGGGGATGGAATTGCTGGAAGCGCGTGATAGCTCTGCAATACAACCGGAAGACGATGATCGCCCTATCTGGGAGATCATCTCTGACATTGGGCGATCTATTCCCGAGGAAGATCTGGCGAGGATTCCTGCAGACTCATCCATCAACCTGGACCATTATCTTTACGGGACTCCAAAAGTATCCGAATGACAAGCGTCTTTGCGGACACCTCCTATTGGATTGCACTGGTGAATCCTCGCGATCAACTGAGTGGCCAAGCGCAGGCAGCCTCGTCCAGGCTGTCTAGTGTGCGTATCTTCACAAGCGAGTTGGTGCTCACAGAACTCCTGAATCACTTCGCTGAAGGAGGACCGTCATGGAGGACGGCCGCTGCGGATATCGTTTTGCAATTGCGCGCAAAAAAGCAAGTTGTAATTATCCCCTGGACAACCAGTGGTTTCACTCAGGCATTCCTCACCTATCGAAGCAGAGTCGATAAGGGATGGAGTCTCACCGACTGTTTTAGCTTCAATACGATGTTGAACAATGGCATCGACTCGGCCCTCACCGCCGACCGCCACTTTGAACAGGCCGGATTCAAAGCCCTCCTTCGCCAGCCATAACCACATAACCAGAGGACCCTCCATGCGCTATACCCGCTTTCGCCTCAACAACACCACGCTCTACGGCACCGTTGAAGACCGCAACGGCGAAGCCCAGACCGAGCCCCAAATCGAGCCTTGGATCGTCGGCGTCATCGATGCCCCCGAAGAAGACCTCACTCACCGCATCGAGCACGGCAGCCGAACGCCCTCCGCGCCGCACTTCGCGCCGCTCCCGCTGCGCAAAGCCGAGCTTCTCCCGCCCGTCACGCCCTCCAAGATCATCTGCGTCGGCCGTAACTATCGCGATCATGCCAAAGAGCTCGGCAATGAAGTTCCCGCGGAGCCGCTTCTCTTCTTCAAGCCGCCGTCCTCTCTGCTCGCGCCCAACGGCGTAGTCCGCATGCCCCGCGTTTCCGAGCGCATCGACTTCGAAGGCGAGCTCGCCTTCATCATCGGCCGCCGCGTCCACAAGCTCCATGCAGGCCTGCACCCCGGTGAAGACTGGCGCTCGTATATCCGCGGCTATCTTCTCGCCAATGACGTCACAGCCCGCGATCTCCAGAAAAAAGACGGCCAGTGGACCCGCGCCAAGGGCTTCGACACCTTCTGCCCCGTCGGCCCCTGGGTCTCGGATGAAATCGACCCAGGCCTGTCCGAATCAGACCAGTTCAAAGCGCAAGGCGGCGTCACCCTTGAAACCCGAGTCAACGGCGAGCTGCGCCAGCACGGTTCCACCAGCGACTTCATCTTCTCCATCCCCCAACTGCTCACCTACATCTCCGCCGCCATCACCCTTGAGCCCGGCGATCTCATCCTTACCGGAACGCCCTCCGGTGTCGGCCCGCTCCAGCCCGGCGACCGCGTCGAAGTCTCGGTACCCGGCCTCGGCGTACTCTCAAACACCTTCGCCGCCGAAGTGGATTAATGCTTTCGCAAGCATCCGCCCGCAATGCTATGCTTTCCCTCCGTAAGCGTTTTCAATTCAGGAGAACCTTCCCAATGCGCCGTCTCGCTCTCTCTGTGCTCGCACTTATCTGTTTCATCCTTCCTGTCAGAACCTCCGCGCAGTCCCCCGTGGCCCAAACCCCTCCCATGGGCTGGAACTCCTGGAACTACTTCTCCGGCAAAGTTACCGATAAAGACATCCGCGACTCCGCCGACCAGATCGTCTCCAACGGCATGAAAGACGCCGGCTACATCTACGTCAACATCGACGACACCTGGCAGGGAAAGCGCGATGCCAACGGCGTCCTCCAGGCAAACGAGAAATTCCCTGACATGAAGGCCCTTGCCGACTACGTCCACTCCAAGGGCCTCAAGATCGGTATTTATTCCTCGCCCGGCCCCAAAACCTGCGCCGGTTATGAAGGCTCCCTGGGCCACGAGGAGCAGGACGCCAAAATGTATGCCGAATGGGGCATCGACTATCTCAAGTACGACCTCTGCAGCTTCATCCCAGCCGTCATGCAGAAGCAGGCGCCCGACGACAAGGCCGCGCAGATGCACCTCATGATCGCCGCCTACGACAAGATGTCCAAAGCCCTCAAGGCCACCGGTCGTCCCATCGTCCTCTCGCTCTGCCAGTACGGCTGGGACGCCGTCTGGGAGTGGGCTCCCGCACTCGGCGGCAACCTGTGGCGCACCACAGGTGATATTCAGGCCAACTGGAACAGCATCTACACCATCCTCAGCCAGCAGGAGGGCCTGCAGAAGTACGCCGGGCCGAATGGACCAAACGGGGGCCACTGGAACGATCCCGACATGCTTGAAGTCGGCAACGGCAAGCTCTCGCGCGCAGAAAACCGATCCCATTTCTCCCTATGGGCCATGCTGTCCGCGCCGCTGCTCGCCGGCAATGACCTCCCACACATGAAGCCGGAAATCAACGCCATCCTCACCAACCGCGACGTCATCGCCCTTGATCAGGACCCGCTCGGTAAACAAGCCGATCGCGTCTACAGCGAAGGTGAAGTGGATGTCTGGAAGAAGCAGCTTTCAGGCGGAGCCGTCGCCATCGCCATCCTCAACGCCGGCAGCGATCGCCAATCCACCCATCCCTTCCATCTCGACACCAAAAAGCTCGGCCTGCGCGGCACCGTCAAAGGAAAAGACCTCTGGACCGGCAAGGAAATCGAGATCAAGGACAACATGCCCATCGAACTCAACGGCCGCGACATCCTCCTCGTCCGCATCGACAAGTCAAAATAGCAATCACAACCTGGGTGCCCCATTCATGGCGCAGTTCCATCGCGCCATGAGTGGGATAGCACTCCCGCTCGCTCTCCCACAAGCGGGCTGAATGCTAATAAATCATTGATACAAATGATGCGTTTTTATGTACTCCGCCACCGCCTCCGGCAGCGGCGAAGGCGCACCTGCTCGCGTCTGCGCCCGAATCTGCGAGGCGCTGATCGGCACATCCAGCCCAGGCAGCAGGTAAAATTCCGCTGTCTTTCCCGATCCATTTTTCAGCGTGTAGGCATGCAGCTCTCCGCGGACGGTCGCATCGGAGAGGCTCAGCCCAGGCGGCAGAAACGCCGCCAGATTGCCGATATCCTGTCCGGGCCGCGAAGCCACCACCAGCGAAGCCGTAAACGGAATCTCCGCTGCGCCGCGCCAGTTCCTGAGCAGCGCAAAGGAATCCGCGCCGAGCAGCAGAAACAGCTCCGCGCCGGGCAGGTGTTCACACAGCGCATGCATCGTGTTCAGCGTGTAATTCGGCCCGCCGTCGGCATGCGGCGCGTCCAGCAGGGAAATCTCAAACCCCGGATCGCCGGCAATCGCCAGCCGCGTCATCTCCAGCCGATCCGCAAACGACGCCGTCGCGCCCTTCGGTTTCAGCGGCTGCGAGCCTACCGGCGCAAACAGCACATGATCCAGCCGCAGAGCCTCCTGCGCCGCTCTCGCAACAGCAAGGTGTCCAAGGTGCGGCGGATCGAAACTGCCTCCAAAGAAAGCAATTCGGAGCGGAGAAGGCATGGATTTATCGTATCGTGACCGACGCCGCGGACAGGGGTTCATCACACCAAATGATGGCACTGATAAACTTGATTCAGAAGCATGTTAAGCAAATGGTATGCGCGCTGGATGTATCGGTGGGAAACGCGCCTCACAACCCGCGATGAGAACCGCGTAGTGCGTCCACTCGAATGGGGCTTCGACTGGATCGCTCCGTTTCTCGACTCCCACGGCCTGGCTGCCGCCGAGCTTCGACTCGCCCAAGCCGATCCTGAAACCGCAATGACTCGCATCAGCGAACTCCTCATCCGCCACAGCGATCAGTTCTTCGGCTATCAGCGGCCCACCGACTTCCGTCTTGAAGAGCGCTATCCTCAGCTCTTTCCCACCAACGTTCGCCCCGAAACACTAGCCCAGGATGCCGAGCTCCGGCGCAAGGCCGAGAACGGTGAAATTCCCCGCGCGCAGTTTCTTCGCTTCACCTCGCCCGAGCGCACGCCCTACCCGGAAAACGATCTCGTCAACGCCCGCTGGTACCCGGCCCCCGCGCACAAAGATCACGCGCGCCCCAAGCAAGCCATCGTCATCCTGCCCCAGTGGAACGCCGACGCCTTCAGCCACAACGCCCTCGCCGGCGTCTTCAATCGCATGGGCATCTCCGCCCTCCGGCTCTCCAAGCCCTATCACGACATTCGCCGCCCCACCGAGCTCGAACGCTCGGATTACGCCGTCTCTTCCAACGTCGGCCGCACGCTGTCCGCCTGCCGCCAGGCCGTCGTCGATATCCGCTGCTGCCTCGACTGGCTTGAAGATCAGGGCTACGAGCACTTCGGCGTCCTCGGCACCAGCCTAGGCTCGTGCTATGCCTTTCTCGCTTCCGCACACGATCCGCGCCTGCGCGTCAACGCCTTCAACCACGCCTCCACATCCTTCGGCGATGTCGTATGGGCAGGCCAAAGCACGCGCCACATCCGTCAGGGTCTTGCGGACGCCGGTCTTACACAAGAACGCCTCCGCCAGCTCTGGGCCGCCGTCAGCCCCATCCACTACTACGACAAGTTCATGAGCATCCAGTCCGCCGGAGCCCAGTCTGCGAAACAGGCCAAAAAAGCCCTGCTCATCTACGCCGACTACGACCTGACATTTCCCCGCGAATACTCGCTCCAGGTCGTCGATGCTTTCCAGCGCCACGGAGTCAACTTCGAGCCCCGCGTCCTTCCCTGCGGCCACTACACAACAGGCGAAACGCCCTTCAAATACATCGACGGATGGTACATGGGCTCCTTCGTCTACCGCGCCTTCAAACAACTGCGCGAAGAAGGACCTGCCGTCCAGGCACCCGCGCCTGCGGCGCAAAAGACACACGAAGAAGCCCTCACCCGCTGAGCTGCTGTGCCACTCGCAACACCGCCGCCTCGTTATACGGCGCACCAATCACCTGCACCCCCACCGGGGTCCCCGGCGAGCAATCTTTGCTCACTGGGGTGTTTAGCGGCAGCTTGCCCGCCTCCATCACCGGAACCGTCACCACCGGCAGCCCCACAAACGAGATCGGCTGCGTATACATCCCCAGGTTCGCCCGTGCCGGAATCTCCTGCCCACCAAACTCAATCGTCTTCTGCCCAATCCTGATCGCCGCACATGGCGTTGCCGGAGCCAGCAGCACATCAAACCGCTCAAAAACCTTTCGCACCCGCTCCTGAAAGATCCTCCTGTACCGCTGCGCCTGCAAGTACCATGCAGCCGGCACAAGCGCTCCCGCCATCAACCGCTCCACCACTGCCGGATCAAAATCCCCCGGCCTGGTCCGCAGCCGATCAAGATGCAGGTTCCCACCCTCCACCGCCGTAATCAGAAACGCCGCCGTACGCGCCAACTCCACACCGTCTAATTCAACAATCTCGCTCGCCCCAATAGCCTTCGCCGCGCGCTCCATCGCAGCAAAAACCTCCGGCGCACCGCCACGCGCAAAGTATCCGCCCAGCACACCGACTTTAAGTCCCTCCGCACCCCGTTCCAACTCACCGGAAACCGGCATCACCGCACGCTTCGAACAAACGGGATCGCGCGCATCGTAACCCTGCAGCACATCGAAAACCAGCGAAAGATCCCTGACAGACCTCGCAAACGGTCCCACATGATCCAAACTCGCCACAAACGGAAACGCCCCAGCCCGCGACACCCGCCCATACGTTGGCTTCAATCCATACACACCGCAAAACGCCGCCGGCACGCGGATCGACCCATTCGTATCCGACCCCAGCGCCAGCGGAACCATCCCCGCCGCCACCGCTGCCGCCGAACCACCCGACGAGCCTCCCGCCACGCGCTCCGTGTCATGCGGATTCCGCGTCACCCCATAATGCGCATTCTCCGTCACAAACCCGTAGGCAAACTCATCCATATTCGTTGCGCCTACCAGCACCGCGCCTGCCGCCCGCAGCCGCGCCACCGCCGTCGCATCTTGCTCCGCAGGCGCATTGCCGGCCAGAATCTTCGATCCCGCCAGCGTCGTCACTCCCGCAATGTCAAATAGATTTTTCGCAGCAAACGGAACCCCAGCCAGCGGCCCAACATCCTCACCCGCAGCCACACGCCTGTCCACCGCATCGGCGTCAGCCAGAGCCTCAGCTTCCAGCACCTTCGTAAAGCAATTCAACTCACCATTTCGCGCTCGAATCGCCGCCAACGAAGCCTCTGCCACCTCACGCGCGCGCAGCCTCCCGCCACGCACAGCATCGGCAATCGCAGCCACATCCAGCGCCAGAATCTCTTCCCGCGTCATGGCTCAAACACTCCGGGCTCAAACACCCCAGCCTCGAAAACCGGAGCGGACTCAACCTCATCCGGAATCGCAACAGCCATCAGCGGCTTCGCCATCTCCCGCATCCGCTCCAGATGCGCGCGCACTCCGTCGATGTTCTCCGCCGGAATCGCCAGCCCCGCCATCTCCGCCGCCGTTTCCAGAAAACCGCTCTCCACCACGCAATCCCCCAGTCCCTTCAATCTACACGCCAACGCACCATACAAGGCTTGCAGGCCGGGCTTGTAGCTCAACGGTTAGAGCAGGGATAGAGCAGGAACCTGGCAGCCAACCGGGGTTGCGCGCAACCCGGTAAAGTCTGCATTTCCCACAGAGCTTTTCTCTAAACGCAATAAAGCCTTGCCGGCGCAGCGTCAGAGTGGTCATGCTTCTGTCGCTACGCCGGCAAGGCTGTGGTTTTTTCTTCAGGCAGTCTTAAAAATCGAGACGCAGAGCAAGCTGTCCTGTACGATTTCCCGCACTCTCTGCCGTCTGTGCTGCTGTGAGCGCGCCGAAGATGCCCGAATTGCTGATGTCCGTGACCGGAGGCGCGAGGTTAGTGTGGTTGAGCACGTTGGTAAACGTCGCCTCAAAGCGCAGACGCAAACTCTCGCGCAGTTCCAGAACTTTTGAGAGCCCTGCGTTCACAGCGGCAGTTCCCGGACCTTCCAGGCTACCCACGCTTGCATTGCCCACGCGCCCTGCCCCTGCAGGCGGCGGAGCGAAGGCACTGATGTTGAAGTACTCGGCTCTTGTGCGATGCTGCGGAATCGGATTGCCGACCCGGTCAGGCCGAACGACGCTGATGCCGGCGGCGGAGGGGTCCGTATTGGTCTGGTCCAGGCTTACGCTCATGGTGGGCGTAAGGTACGGACCGGATTCCAGCAGCGTGATGGTGTTCAGATTCCACCCGCCCAGTGTCTCCCGTAGAAGACGCGACTGGCTCGACCACTGCCGGCCTTGACCGAAGGGCAGCTCATAGGTTCCGGTCAGCAGGACGCGGTTCCGCCTCGTGCCAACCACGTTGCCGCGATTTCCGCTGATGTCGAAGCCGTTCTCATCGGCAAGCCCGTAGCGGGTCTCACCCTGGAACGCTGTCGGCGCATCGCCCTGTGCATCGCTCAGATCGTGCGCCAGGGTGTAATTCGCCTGGTAGGTCAGGCCGTGGAAAGCTCTCTGCGTAACCTGTGCTTCCATGGACTGGTAAGTTTCATGGCCATAGTTCTCTGTCGAGAAGATAGTTCCCCAGTTCGGGAATGGAATGGCGTTCGGATTAGGTAGTGGCAGTTGAACCGTTGTCGGCGGTTGCTGATTCAGATTGACGGTAACGGCCAACCGGTAGGAGGACATTCCGACATAGCTGACGCGCAGCGCCATGGTGCTGGTAATGGCCCGCTCCACGGTAGCGTTCCATTGCGCTGCCTGCGCATCGCGATATCGCGGATTGGTAGCCTGCTCAAGCTCTCCCCCGTTTACGACGGCATGGCCTAGATCCGCGGCTGGCGCAACATCCGGAAAGCTGAAGGTCGGCGCACCGATTGGAATTGCTGCTGCAGGATTCGAGTTCGGATTGGAGTAGGTGAAAACCGAAGCCACCGGATTGCTCTCATTATTGTTTTGCAACTGGCCGAGCGCCGTGACCGTGAAGATGCCAAAGCCCGCGCGGAAGACGGTTTTGTCGTTGCCAAAGGGCCGATAGGCAAGGCTGAGGCGCGGGTCGAGGTTACGCTTGTATGTCTGCCGCAGGCCTGGCGGCAGGCCTTCCTGCCCGTTGGACACCACCTGCGTGCAAGGCCCGCTGACTGGGGCATAACCAGGATCGGCAGGAGCCGACCAGCCCGCAGGCGCGGCATTGCAGGCGTTGAAGGACTGGAGGAATGCGAGCACCGGCCCACCTTCCTTGTTGTAGAGGTTGCGATTTACGATTATGGAATTCGTCTTGGGATCGAAGTTCGCTTGCTGTCCATTCACGTCCACAAAGGGCGGAAGAATCTCCCAGCGCAGGCCGAAGTTCAAGGTCAGGTGATTGTTCACCTGCCATTCATCCTGTCCGTAGAAGCCGTACTGCGGCCCTCCGGCATTGTTTCTCGGTCCTGTCACTGCGAAGTACGTGGTGGTGGGCAGGCCAAGCAAAAGATCGCCAAAGGAGCTGCCGGTGAAAGTGCTCTGGTTGAAGGTGAACAGGCCGTAGTCATCCGACGGCGTCTCGATCTCGGGTACCTCGAATCGCGCCCAGCGAATGTCGATGCCGCCCCGCATGGTGTGCTTGCCGCGGGTGTAGGTGAGATTATCGGCAAGCTCATCGGTGCTGGAGTATGTCGGGCCTACATGATCCCTGCCAATGGGTTCGAAGCTGGTGCCATCCGTGAAGTAAATGCTGGGGAAGCCGCCGTCCGTGGGGTGGTTGGAGACATTCACGCCCTGGAACCCAAGCTGTGAGATTGCCGCGGCGCCTTGAATCGAAAAGTACGGAGAGAGAATCGAGTGCGTGAAGCCATAACGGAATTCATTCACCATGTGGTTGGTGATGGTGTAGTTGTGCGAGGCAAGAAAGCTGCGGTCGTGCTCCGTGTCCACATCGTTCGGCAGCAGCGGATTGACCGTGTTGACGAGCAGGTTCTTCCAGTTGAAGCGGGCGTAGACCTGCTGCTTCTGGTTGATCACATAGTCGATGCGTCCATCCAGGCCGTTGGTGCTCGATGGTATCGGGACCAGCGTCTCGTAGTTCAGGCCGCCGCCGAGGTTCGCATTGGGCAGCGGATAGTAAGTATTCAGCAGGGTGAGCGCGGACTGGTTCAGCGACGCGGTGGGGATCTGGAAGTTGGGGAAAGGCTGCCCCGTACCTTCAGCCGATGACCCGGTAGCCGGATTGATAAGGACCCCGCCCGGGAGGGTCGAAGCAAGATCGCTCAGGTTGCCTTGCCTGTCCTGCATCGACGGAACCGTGTATAGCTCAGACTGCGAGGTACTCCTGCGATTTCCTTCGTAATCTACGAAGAAGAAGGTCTTGTTATGCCCGTTGTAAAGGCGCGGGATTGAAAGCGGTCCTCCCAGGCTGCCGCCGAAGGTGTTGAAGCGCTCCGGAGCTTTCACCGGGAAGTTATACGTCGCCGCGTTAAACGCATCGTTCTGCAGATACTCGAACACGCTGCCGTGATACGCATTGGTTCCGGCCTTGGTTGTAAAGGTAACGTCGCCCACCTGCGAAAACTCGGCGTTGTTGTTAAACGCTGTAACCTTCATCTCCGCGATTCCCTCCGAGGAGGGATAGGGATTGGAGCCTTCCGCTCCCGCGGCCAGCGAGACGCCGCTTGTCCACACGTTTACAGTCGAGATGCCGTCAACCGACAAGCCGATCATATTCGACGTGGCGCCGCCGATGGCAAAATTGCCTGAGCTGTCCTGCTGCACATTTGCCGATGTGGCCAGTGCCGCTACAGGGCTGGTGGTGGCCGCTCGCGAATTCAGCGGCAGCTCGGTAATCTCCGCCGTATTCTTCATATCGCCGACAGTGGCGTTTTCGGTGTTGATGGCGTTGCTGACCGCGGAGACCTCGACCGTGGTCGATTGCGCGGCAATGGACATCTTCAGCGCGAAGCGAAGATCCTGCCGGGCATTCAGTTCAATGTTGTTGATCGATGAGTCCGCGAATCCGTCGCGCTTGGCATGAAGACTATACTTGCCCGCCTTCACGTTCTCCAGGATGTAGTTTCCTGTATCGTCCGAGGTCACCTTGCGATCGGTATTTTCGTCGATGCTATGCAATGTGACCTGCGCTCCCGGAATCACCGCGCCGGAGCCATCCTGCACGATCCCTCGAATGCTTCCAAACGTCGACTGCGCAGCCGCTCCTGCCGTCATCCCAAACAGCACAACAAGAAGCGCCGCAACCAGGCCCATGACGCGCCGCGAGTTCCGCGCAATTCCGCGATTGCTTTTCATATTGGTTCTACGGCTCGTCTCCGCAAGCTCGCGGGCGAGTATCATCCGCTCTAAATGCACGCACATCGCTAAATGGGCTGTCAGCATTGAGACGGGAGCCTCAAAGTCTCCCTGATTTATTTTTCCGTCTTTCACTTCCTGCCTCCGCGGCCAGCCGATTACCGTGACTGGACCATACATCTCTCAGTCAATGGGATGGCCCGTAACGATGGGATTACGGAGCACCTCTGCTTTATGGGTTGTTTATGACTTTCAGAATGACGATAGGGTTTACCGCATAGGCACGATGAATCCCGCCAGTTTCATAGGGGAGTCCTTACCGTTTACTTATGGCTTTTGGATTACTATCGTGTATCAGAGATCGCGGTTATGCACGGAAGTAAACGCACATGGCGCAGCATTGCGACCATTCCAATTCTTGCTCTGGTCACGTTCATTGGGTATCTATGCCATGCGGCGGCTCTTACCACTGGCGTAGTGGATTTAGTTCTCATACTGATCATTGCGTTTCGCTGGGGATTTGTGGAAGGCGCGGTCGCCACCGCCGCCGCGGTTGCATCGCTCGATTTCTTTTACATGCCGCCAATTCTTTCGTTCCTTGAGCAGGAGCCTCAGGACTGGGCCGCCTCTGCTGTCTTCGCGTTGATTGCGCTTTTTCTCAGCCGGTTTGCCGATGCGCTTCACCAGCAATCTTTAGATACAAGACAGGAGAGAGAGCGGCTGGAACGTTTGTACCTGACCAGCCGCGACATTCTGCTGATGGACCGCGGCACAGAGGTCGGTGCGCAGTTGACTCGCCTGATCGAAAACATCTTCAAAGCCGAAGCAGTAGCGTTGTGGGATGCTCGAGAGGCAAAGATGGATAAAGCCGGACCGGGGTTCGTTGCAGAGGACGAGGTGCGAGCCATCTACTTCGGCGAACTGTCGGAAAACGATGTGGCGGCCTGTCGCTTCAAGCGCGTGCTTCGACTGGGAACCCGGCCAGTGGGAGCTCTCTATATAGCCGGATCTGCCTCCGACGGATTCCTCGATTCGCGTTCCGCGGACGCAATCGCCTCACTGGCTGCCATCGCATTGGAACGCTCCCACGCCTTCCTCGCGGAGACGAATGCAGAAATTGCGCGCAGAAGCGGTCAATTGCGCTCGGCAATGCTGGACGGACTCGCCCACGCCTTCAAAACCCCTTTGGCCACCATCCAGACGGCCAGCGAAGGCTTGTTGGAGATCCCTCACCTGGGCGCAACTGAAATGGAGCTTGCTTTACTGATTGAAGGCGAGGCCGTTCGTTTGGCGAGTTTGACCAACAATGTTCTTGAAACAGCGGAATTGGAGGAAGCAGACTTCCGGCTCGATCGCGAAAAGATAGCGCTCGATGAATTTATCGAAGGATGCCGTATTGCCTTTGCCTCCATTGTCAATGAGGAATGGCTCGTGACCCTGCAAAAGAGCAGGATTGACTATGTCTGGTCCGATCGACGGCTCCTGCAGATGGCATTGCTGCAGATTGTGGATAACGCAGCGAAGTATGCCCGTCCAGAATCGGCAATCACGCTCTTGGTAGAGTCGACCGACTCCGAAATCGTCTTCAGCGTGCAGAACGAGGGATCGTACGTAGAGCCAAAGGACAGACTGCGCATCTTCGACCGCTTTTATCGTTCCTCTGAAGCGCAATACAAGGCTCCCGGCACGGGCATTGGACTCACAGTGACCAGAAGAATCGTGGATGCCCACGGGGGGCGCGTCTGGGCAGACAGCACCTCCGACAAGATAACAACTTTCTTTATCGCTTTGCCGCAGATACAAAAGGAGCAATCGCATGGACGTAATACAGAGCAAAATTCTCATCGTTGAAGACGATGTTGCACTCAGGCGAAGTCTGCGTTCTGCGCTGAGTATCGTCGGATTTGATATTGGTGAGGCCGGCAACGGAGAGGAAGCGATCATGCGTCTTCGCATGATCGATTACGACGCTGTATTACTCGACATCAATATGCCGGGAATGGGCGGCATGGAGACCTGTTCGCGAATACGCCGAAACTTCACGCGCCTTCCAGTCCTTATGCTTACGGTGCGCGGCAGCGAAGACGACAAGGTGCATGCTCTTGAATCCGGAGCCGACGATTACATCACCAAGCCGTTCCAGGTGCGGGAACTGACGGCGCGGCTCCGCGCCGCGGTCCGTCGTTATCACGCCCCGGAGACCCCGGCTGAATCGCCCATTCATATCGGAGATATAGTGTTGGATCCGGTGCGGCACGAGGTACAGAAAGCCGGAGTACGGATTCACCTCACCCCGCATGAATTCGATGCGTTGAAGCTTTTGATGTCGAACGCCGGACGTCCCGTGCCGCATGCCCGCTTTCACGCCGTTCTGCGTCCCTCCGATGAGGTATCGGACCGCGCCTATTTGCGAGTCCTCATTGGTCAGTTGCGGAAGAAACTTGGGGATGATTCAAATAATCCAACCTACATTGAGACCGATGGTTTCATCGGCTATCGTTTTCGCGATGCATCCATACAGATGTTTTCGGGGGAGAGAAACACAACGGAGGCAATTTAGAGCATTTCTCCTCTTGCTGTAGAGCGGCCCCAGCGTGGCCGCAAAAGCAAATACGCGATGAGGGTGGGGCGCACGAACTTTATACCTTCGGGAGAGATGCTCTCATGTTGCGGCCTGGGACGGCAGCGTCTGAGGATTTG